>WNFC01000381.1_pt1 | contig 45018 bp, 38 predicted proteins | sample 5400541 | NCBI WGS metagenome assembly WNFC01 (sample SAMN13153342, study PRJNA577476) | soil metagenome | isolation source: 120 cm saprolite under Douglas fir tree site 2 hole 2 replicate 1 | place: USA:California | collected 2015-04-18 | reverse complement strand
AAGCATGACCCTCGGCCTTGCCGGCTCAGCCCTGGGACTGGCCTTCGCGGTGTGGCTGATCCGCCTCGTCAACGGAATTGCCCCCGCGGATTTTCTTCAGGGCCACCTGGTGGTTCTGGATTATCGCGTCTTTTTCTTCGCCATGCTGGCCGGCACCTTGACGTCAATCTTATTCGGACTGCCACCAGCGTTTCACCTTCTGAAGCAAGACCTTCATGACGCTTTGCTTCAGACCGCGCGTACTCTGGCCGAACACGGTAGCAAGTCACGTTCCGTGCTGGTAGTGGTGGAACTCGCGCTGGCACTCGTCCTGCTCGTCGGGGCCGGATTGATGATGCGAACTCTGTGGGTGGTTTCCCATGTGCAACCCGGTTTCCGGATCGATCAACTCCTCACGGCCACGATCAGCCTGCCTATGTCCCGCTACCATGACTATGATTCCATCTCCGGCTTTGATAACCAGTTGTTGGAGAAGGTGAGGGCACTGCCCGGCGTGGAATCTGCCACCATTTCCGGCTCTCTTCCCATGGACATGATAGAAATTTCAGCCTTCAAAGCCGAAGGTGAGCGGGGACAAGAAACCCAGAGCGCGGATGCGAGCTCGATTAGGGAAGACTACTTCCGCACCATGGGAATCCGCATTGTTGCCGGCCGCGACTTTACTCCTCAAGAGATCAGCAGGACGTCCCACGTAGTTGTGGTCAGCGAAGGGCTTGCGCATAAACTCTGGCCTGAACAAAATCCGTTGGGCCGGAGAATGATGTTTGAGGGTGACAAGAAAACGACCGGTGGGAATGGCGATTACCATGTGATCGGCGTCGTGCAGGATACGCATGACTTTGGATTGGATTCAGGGCCGTCAACCAATCTTTATCGTGCCTCACAGGTCAGCCGTCCCATCCTGATGTTGCATACCAGCGCCCAACTAGCCCAGATGGCGAAGGTGATTGCCAAGCTGGTTGCTGACATTGACAAAGATGTTCCTGTCGGCGCCGTTCGCTCCATGCGTGAGATTGTAGATAGCAGCCTGGAACAGCGCCGCTTCCAGATGTGGCTGTTCATCGCTTTCTCAGGACTGGCGATTGCTCTTGCCGGTGTAGGGCTCTACGGCGTGCTGGCTTATGTGGTGAGCATGCGCACGCGCGAGATTGGCATCCGCATGGCGCTTGGCGCTCAGGTCAGGGACGTCATACAGCTGGTGGTTCGCCATGGCTTCGGATTGGCGTTGGTGGGATTGGGAATAGGCTTAGCTGCTTCATTCGCCTTATCACGGCTGATGGCGAGCCTGGTGTACGGCGTAAAAACCTTTGATCCGCTCACCTTTGCTGCTACAGCGATATTGCTGTTGCTGGTGGCCATTGCTGCCTGTTATCTTCCGGCACGCCGCGCAGCGCAGGTTGACCCGAATGATTCAACTTCGTAACATCGAAAAGACCATTAAGAGCCCGGCCGGGACCATGTGGCTGCTGCGCCGCATCAATCTGCACATCCGTGAAGGCGAGTTTGTCACCATCATGGGGCCCTCCGGCGCCGGAAAAACTACGTTGTTAAGCATCGTAGGTATGCTGGATGATGGCTGGGCCGGAGAGTACGTCTTCGCTGACCATCAGGTCCACAAGCTCGATCGCAAGAAGCGCGCCGAACTGAATCGCAAGTACATCGGCTTCGTCTTTCAGAGCTACCATCTCCTCGACAATCTAACGGTCCAGGAAAATATCGATGTCCCGCTTTCCTACCGCGATATTGCCCGTGCCCAGCGTGCTTCCATGGTGGCTGACATCTTGGACCGTTTTCAGATCGTGGGCAAGAAAGACCTCTACCCCAATCAGCTCTCGGGCGGGCAGCAGCAACTTGTGGGCGTGGCGCGGGCAGTCGCCGGCAATCCTAAATTGATTCTGGCCGATGAGCCCACCGGCAATCTGCATTCTGCGCAAGCTCGCGAGATCATGGAATTGTTCAAGCGTTTGAATGATCAGGGAACCACCATCATCCAGGTGACGCACTCTGAAGCCAACGCAGCTTTTGGTAATCGAGTGATTCAACTGAAAGACGGATGGGTGGTGGAAGATACGGCGCCGGTGCAGGATACCGCCACCGCCTGAGCTTGGTTGGTGCTTTGTAGATTTGGGAACGCGGATTTAGACATCAGGGAGAATTATTCGTGGCGATTAGAGCAGAAGAAATAGGACGCGTTGTGAGCCCAGGCTTGCCTAGAGTTGAGCAAGCCCGCGTTCTGATCGCCGACGACCAGGCGGATGTTCGCGAAGCCCTGCGTCTACTGCTCAAAGCCGAAGGCTACGTCACGGAAGCAGTCAGCAGTCCGGCTGCGGCCCTGGAAGCCGTGCAGAGCAATGAGTTTGACGTGATGCTGATGGATCTGAACTATCAGCGTGACACCACCTCCGGTCAGGAAGGCATGGAATTGCTTTCCCGCGTTCAGTCCGCGGACAGCCGCCTACCGGTAGTTGTTATGACGGCCTGGGGCAGTGTAGAGCTGGCCGTGGAAGCCATGCGGCGCGGCGCCCGCGACTTTGTACAAAAGCCCTGGGACAATCCGCGTCTCTTGAGCATTGTTCGCACGCAGGTTGATTTGTATCGCACCATGCGACGGGCAGAACGCCTGGAAGCAGAGAACAGCCTCCTGCGCGCCCAAAATCGTCCCACGTTCATCGCCGAATCCAAGGCCATGCAACCCCTGCTTACGCTCCTGAGTCGCATTGGTCCCAGTGATGCCAACGTTCTCATCACGGGCGAGCACGGGACCGGCAAGGAAGTGGTTGCGCAGACTTTGCATGTGCTTTCGTCGCGCACTGGCCGTCCCATGGTTACGGTAAATACCGGCGGGCTGCCGGAAGGCACCTTTGAAAGCGAACTCTTTGGTCACGTGAAGGGCGCGTTTACTGACGCGCGCATGGACCGCGTTGGCCGCTTCGAACTGGCCGACAAAGGCACGCTCTTTCTCGACGAAATTGCCAATGTGCCCATCAAGCAGCAGGCAAAACTTCTGCGTGTGCTTGAAACCGGTGAGATGGAACGCGTGGGCTCTTCCAAAACCACCCGGGTTGACGTGCGCGTGCTCTCTGCCACCAACGCTGACCTGAAGCTGGAATGTGCTGAAGGCCGCTTCCGCTCTGATTTGCTCTTCCGGCTCAACACCGTGGAACTGCACATTCCACCACTGCGTGATCGCAAGGAAGACGTGCCTCTGCTCGCAGCGCATTTCCTTAAAGTTTATTCACAGCGCTATCGCAAGGCGATGAAGGGATTCGAGCCCCTGGCCATGCAGAAAATGCTTGAGCACCCGTGGCCGGGGAACGTCCGTGAACTCGATCATGCCATTGAGCGTTCAGTGCTGGTGAGCACTGCTGATTACGTGCAACCCGCCGATCTTGGCCTGGAAGCCGAGCGCGCCAGCTCTGCCAAAATAGAGGACATGAGCCTGGAAGAAGTAGAATACCTGCTCATCAAGAAAGCGCTGTCCCGCCACTCCGGAAACATCAGCCATGCCGCGGAAGCACTGGGGTTGAGTCGCAGCGCTCTCTACAGGCGCATGCAAAAATATGGCCTCTGATCCGCTCTTCCAGTCCGTACTGTCGCCGGAAAGAGAGCCATCGAACACCTCACGTCGAAGGATCAACTTCGATACGCGCATGATTCTGATGAGTCTTCTCATCAGCGCGCCGGGCGTCCTGGTGGCAGAACTCCTCCTCTGGTTCAGCGCTCATTCCGGCGAGTTCAAGTGGACCATCACCGTGTTCCTGGTTTTGGCCTGGATGTTCGGCACCTCGGCTCTGCACACGCAGATTCTGCGGCCGCTGCAAACACTTTCCAACATGGTGGCGGCAATCCGTGAAGATGACTTTTCCTTTCGTCTCCGCGGAGGCAGCCGCGAAGATTCTCTGGCTGACTTGATTTTCGAAATCAACGCTCTTGCCACCCGGCTTCAGCACCAGAAAGTCAACGCCATGGAAGCCTCGGCCCTGCTAAAGAAAGTGATGATGGAGATTGACGTGGCCGTCTTCACCTTTGACCAGCAGCAGCGGTTGAGCATTGTCAACCGTGCAGGTGAGCAGTTGATGGGACGAATCGGGCACCGGATGCTTGGGCTCACCGCCGCGGAACTCGGCCTGGCTGATCTGCTCCAGGCGCCCCAATCCCAGAACGTGCAGATGACCTTCCCTGGCAAGCATGGACGCTGGGCCGTAAGCCATACCAGCTTTCGCGAAAACGGTGTGCCGCACCAGCTTCTCATTATTTCGGACCTGAGCCGCGCGCTGCGGGAAGAGGAGCGCCAGGCCTGGCAGAGACTGATTCGCGTTCTTGGTCACGAATTAAACAACTCACTCGCGCCCATCAAATCCATTGCGGGTACGCTCTCCGCACTGACCTCACGCGTGCTGTTGCCGGCGGACGTAAATCAGGACATGCAGCAGGGACTGCGCGTGATTGAGAATCGAGTAGAGTCACTGGGCCGGTTCATGCAGGCCTATACGCAGCTGGCGCGGATGCCTGCACCCTCGCGAGCGCGCATTGAAGTAGAGCCGCTGATCCAGCGCGCTGCTTCACTGGAACGGCGTCTAGTGGTAAAAGTGGTCCCCGGCCCTTCCGTGACCATTGATGCCGATGCCGATCAGCTCGAACAAGTCCTCATCAATCTGATCCGCAATGCCGTGGATGCTTCGCTGGATCCGTCCCTTAAACAGTCCGGTACAGTCGAAGTTGGGTGGCGCACCAATGCCCGCAGCGTGGAGATTTATATCCGTGATCAGGGCCATGGGCTCCTCAACAGTGACAATCTTTTCGTGCCGTTCTTTACCACCAAGCACGGCGGCAGCGGCATCGGCCTGATTCTCAGCCGGCAAGTTGCTGAGGCCCACGGAGGTGTGTTGCTTCTGGCCAATCGCGATGACCGCACCGGTTGTGAAGCCACGGTGTCACTGCCCATGATCTACGACGGCGATGCCTCTGATTAGTAGCGATTTGCTCCTTTATCCCAAGCAAAGCGAGGGATTGCTCGACAAGGGCTCGCGCCGTCCACGCGCGTCGAGCCCGCTGCAACAGGAGCGTGGCTATGCAACCAGGAAAATTGCACTTAAGGCGGTTTGGAGCGAAGCGACAAGAAGATGAAGCCGCTCGCGCCGTCCACGCGCGTCGAGCCCGCTGCAACAGGAGCCTGGCTTACCCTACCAGGAGAATTGCACTTAAGGCGGTTTGGAGCGTAGCGACAAGATTTCTGAAACTAAGGGCTCGCGCCGTCCACGCGCGTCGAGCCCGCTGCAACAGGAGCCTGGCTTACCCTACCAGGAGAATTGCACTTAAGGCGGTTTGGAGCGTAGCGACAAGAAACGATATGATGTTCTTATCCCACATGGAACAGGACCTGCACAGCTTAAAAGACGATATGGTCGCCTTCATTGAAGGCCATGGTTTGCGCCGCTTCAATGCTTACGTGAGTGACGAGGTGGCTAACGTGCCGTGGTCTGCCGATGAAGACCACCCGGACGCATGGAAGGATTTTGTGGAGCTGGCCAAGGCCAGCGGCGTAAGTTTTGTGACCATGAATTTCGTCCATCTGGACCGTGAAGATGTGGATCTGCTGCTCAACCGGCTCACCGAAATCGACTACATGAACGAAGAGGATGTGGAGGAAGCTCGCTGGCTGAACAACTTCGTTGGCAAGGTCGGCTTTGTTCAACTGGGTTTTCCCTGCCAGGGCGTGGTGTTCACCTATGAAGTTTCCACGGAATGGTATGAAGCGTATCAGCGTCTAGAAACCGCCGCCGACGATTACGACGGCATTCTCATTGACGACTCCGATCTGGAAGAAGAATAAACGCATTGAAGCGCTGGATTTACGCTGCGCCTGACGCCGGCATCGTCAAAAAGCTGAGTACGGAAGGTGGGTTCTCGCCCACCATCGCGCATCTTCTCGCAACACGCGGCATCCTTACAGCAGAAGCCGGAAAGGCTTTTCTTTCGCCGACCCTTGAGCAACTCTACTCGCCTTATCTCATGCGTGGGATGAAAGAGGCAGTTGAGCGCATCAGCTCCGCCATCGCCAACCACGAAAACATTTTGATTTACGGCGACTATGATGTGGACGGCACTTCCGCCGTCGTCATCCTCAAAACAGCTATTGAGCTTTGTGGCGGCGTCAGTGACTTCCACGTGCCGCACCGGATCAAAGAAGGTTACGGCATCAAGGACGATGTGATTGAACGGGCTGCGGCCGGCGGCGTCAAGCTGGTGATCAGCGTTGACACCGGCATACGTGCATTCCAGGCCGCTGAAACCGCGCGCCGCGTTGGCCTGGACCTGATCGTCACCGACCATCATCTGCCTGAAGCCACTGAAGGAGTGCCGAACGCGCTGGCGGTGTTAAATCCCAACCAGCAGGGCTGCGACTATCCATGCAAGGCGCTGTGCGGAGCCGGTGTTGCGTTCAAGATCGCCCAGGCACTGTTTGCCAAATTCAAAGACGCTGGCGATCAGACACGGCTCATTCCGTCGTTCTTAAAAATGGTGGCCATGGCCACCATCGCCGATGCCGTGCCGCTGGTGGATGAAAATCGCGTGATGGCCAAGCTGGGATTGGAAGGTCTGCGGCGTCCGGTCAACGGCGGTCTAAAAGCTTTGATGGAAGTCTCCGGGCTGGCCAACGTCGGTCGTGCGCTGGCTGCAGGCGATGTCGGCTTTCGTCTGGGCCCTCGCATCAATGCCGCAGGCCGCATGGATGTGGCGCGCGATGTGATCGAACTCTTTACCTGCAAAGATCCTGAGCGCTGTCGTGAGATTGCCTTGAAGCTTGATCAGCTCAACACTGAGCGTCAGGTTGAAGAACAGAGAATCGTGGCCGAGATTGAAAAGCAGCTCACCGGCGCTCCCGACCTTTCCGACCAATTCTGCATGGTCTTTGATGGCGATGGCTGGCACCGCGGTGTGGTAGGCATTGTTGCTTCGCGCGTGGTGGAGAAGACAGGTCGCCCGGCGCTGGTGGTAGCCAAAGATGGCGAAGAGGCGCACGGCTCCGGCCGCTCAATCACCGCGCTTCACCTTCTGGACGCTCTGGAATCATGCCGCGATCTGTTTACCCGCTTTGGTGGACACTCCCATGCCGTGGGTTTTGCAATCCAGAGCGCGCACCTTCCCGAATTGAAGCGTCGGTTGAATTTGTTTGCCCGGGAACGCCTGCAGCCCGACGATTTCTTCCCGGAAATTAAGATCGATCTGGACCTGCCCCTCAACTCGGCCACTCCACAACTCCTGCAAAGCATTCGCGCGCTGGAGCCGTTTGGACAGGGGAATCGTGAGCCGGTGTTCTCGTCGGGTGGGGTGAGCTTGCTGATGCCGCCCAAGATCATCAAGGAGAAGCACATCAAACTTCGCGTTAACCAGAAGATCGATAGCCGTAAAAACAGCTTCAACTATGAAGCCATGGGCTGGCGGATGGCGGAACGCATGAACGCTGATCCACTGGCGCCTGGTGACAGGCTCGATATCGCCTACACACTCACCATGAATGAGCATCCGGAGTACGGCGGGTTGGAATTAACGCTGGAAGACTTCAAGAGATCTGCCCTGGTCGCCGTTGCTGTTTACAGCTAGTGCCAGCAGCGTTATAGTCGCCACATATGGCTGATACTGTGTATTGCTCTCAATGCGGCGCTCCCACCACCGCCGGCGCGGTTTTCTGCCAGCGCTGCGGCTCCAGAATGACCGTGGCTCCGCAATCGATGACTGCGTCACATGGCGTAGCCGTGGCCCAGGCCCCCGCAATTCCAGTGATGCCGGAAAGTTATTACGGCGGGTTCTGGATCCGGTTGGCGGCACACCTGATTGACCATGCCGTGTTTGGCGTCCTTTTTGTGCCGGCGTTCTTCATCTTTGTTTTCCCGGCTTTCATCGCTGCCTACCACGGAGGATTTGATCAGCCGGGTCCACCTCCACCGGAACTGGTCGGGTCGATTGCGGCATTTATCGTTGTCGCAATGTGTTCACGATTGCTTTATGAGGTTCTGCTGACCAGCTCAACCTGGCAGGGCACCATTGGTAAAAAGCTCCTTCGTCTGAAAGTGACGGATGATTTCGGGAATCGCATATCCCTTGGCAGATCAATCGGTCGATTCTTTGCCAAGATTCTGTCCGGGGCGGCGTCTTACATCGGCTTCATCATGATCGCCTTCATGGATCGCAAGCGCGGATTGCATGACGTGATTGCTAAAACGCAGGTGGTCCGCTATTAGCGCGATTTGCAAATCGTCCTGTTGAGCGCGTACCGTGGAACTAATGGTGACGTCAGAAAAGCGGACCGCTAAAAAGAAAACGGTCGAGAAGGGAATTGCTGCTAAGCGGACCTCCGGAAATGGCCGCCTCACCGACCGGCAATTTGCCCGCATTGCCCGCGCGCTGGCCGAGCCTCGCCGCTATCAAATACTCAAACAGATCGGCTCCTGCAATCAGGCCACGCCCTGCACCCAGCTCCAGAAATCGCATCAGATAAGCGCCCCCACTCTGTCCCACCACATGAAAGAGCTGGAGACGGCAGGATTGATCGAAATTGTACGCGAGGGCAAGTTTGCCCATATGGTTCTTAAACGCGACGTATTAGGTGCGTACCTGGACCGCCTGGCCAGGATTTAGTCCAGACCACGTAAATTTTTTACGAATCTTCCTCCATCGTTGCACATCTGATCGTTTAGACATTTAGACATGTATCTAAATGACACTGATCTAATTGGCGACGAACGTCACAAGAGAGAGGGGCATTAAAATGGCAGACTTAAAAGGTAAAGTGGCAGTGGTTACAGGAGCTTCCAAGGGGATTGGCGCAAGCATCGCCAGGGGCCTGGCCGCAGCCGGAGCGGCTGTGGTGGTGAACTATTCATCCAGTAAAGAAGGCGCGGAGAAGGTTGTTGCGGAGATCACCGGCAAAGGCGGCAAGGCAATCGCTGTCCAGGGAGACGTTTCCAAAACCGCGGACGTAAAGCGCCTTTTCAAAGAAACCCAAAAGGCCTTCGGATCGTTGGACATTCTGGTTAACAACGCCGGAGTTTACAAGTTTGAGCCACTTGAGGCCGTGACTGAAGCTGAGTTCCACCGCACGTTCAACACAAACGTGCTCGGACTGATTATGGCCACACAGGAAGCGGCGAAGAATTTCGGCCCGCAGGGTGGCAGCGTGATCAACGTGGGTTCGGTGGCGAGCAGGAAGACACCCCCTACATCGGTTGTATATTCCGCGACGAAAGGCGCAGTGGATGCGGTCACCGGCGTCCTTGCCCAGGAACTGGGGCCACGCAAGATCCGGGTCAACTCAATTAACCCTGGCGGAGTAGAGACGGAAGGCTTCGTTAGCGCTGGCTTATCCGGCAGTGATTTCGAAAAGCGATTGACTGCGGAAACTCCTCTTGGCCGCTTTGGCCAGCCCGATGATATCGCACCAGTCGCGGTATTCCTGGCTTCGCCCGACTCTGCCTGGATTACAGGCGAGACTTTAATCGTGTCCGGCGGGTTGCGCTAAACCGTTGCGCCCCCTGGTGGTGGCCAGGGGGCGGCACAGTGGCAAGAGCATCCTCTCATCTGTGGCAAAAGGGGGTTTGCTGTCAGCTTGTGCATTGCCGGCACTGGAATCAGGTAAGCTGTTGCGGTGTGCAGGAGGAACGCGTCCAGGTGATCAAAAACATTCTTGTGGTGCTGTTGCTCTCAATCTCATTGCTTTCGATTTCGGCTTCGCCAGGATTTGCACAAGGAGCGCCACCGCAGGGCGCGGCCGACCAGCCTTACGTGATGGAGTACTACTACAAAGTCCAGTGGGGCCATCAGCAGGAGTTCCTGCAGCTCTTCCTCAAGAACCATTACCCGTTGCTCAAGAGGGAGATTGATTCGGGGCGCATGCTGTCAGTGAAGATTGAGACCCCCGCCAATCACATGACTGAGGACGCGCGCTGGGACTATCGCGTGACCATCCGCTTCAAGAACTCAACCGTCGCTACAACGGGTAATCCTAATGAAGAGCAGATGATCAAACAGCTTTGGCCGGATCAGGAGACTTACAAGAAAGAGGAGCAGAGGCGCTTTGAAATTCTGCTGGCCCATTGGGACATTCCTGTAAGCGACGTGACGCCCAAAAAATAGTCGCTCCTGATGTGTGAAGATCACTTACTTGGCCATGTCTAGAGATGACGTAGTTGGCCACGAAAACACGTAACAGGGCCTGACTTCAGTCAGGCCGCAGAAACCAAAAATAATTGGCCCCGCAGGCCCTGCGCTCTTTTATACGTTGCGAATGACTGTCCCCTTGTCACTTATTACTCTCCCTTGTCAGGTCACTCGTTCTTTATTCCAAAATCTTGCAAATGCAATCGTCGGCTCGCCCCCAATCGTCTTAAACAGATCAGCGCATCAGTGGGTAAATAAACGCGCAAGTGATTGAATCTTCGGGTAAAAGAGAGTCAACGACCGGGAAGAGCGGGAGACGCAAAATATTTTGTCCGCTCATCCGTCTATAAGCGTGTGAGCATGGAAATTGAGATCACTCACGAGATGGCTTTTGATCAGGAGCGTCGGATCAATGAGGCGATCCAGCAGGAGCGTCCCCGGCTGCGCAATTTCATTCGCCGTCGTGTAGCCGACGAAGGTGACGCCGAAGACATTCTGCAGGACGTTTTCTACGAACTGGTCCAGGCTTATCGCATGATGAAGCCGATTGAGCAGGTAGGCGCATGGCTTTATCGCGTGGCCAGAAACCGCATCATCGATATGTTTCGCCGTGCGCGTCCGCAGCAGTCACTGGCTGACCCGGTTGCGAATGAGGATGGCGGGAGTGATATCACTCTCGAAGATCTGCTGCCCTCGCCTGATGAAGGTCCCGAAGCTGCTTTCGCCAGAGGTGTGTTAGTGGACGAATTGGCGGCCGCGATTGAAGAACTCCCGCCGGAGCAGCGGCTGGTCTTTGTGGCCCATGAGATTGAGGGCAGAAGTTTCAAGGACCTTGCCGCGGAAACCGGCGTGAGCGTGAATACATTGCTCTCGCGCAAGCGCTACGCCGTCATGCATTTGCGCAAGCGATTGCAGAGCATACATGAAGAGTTCATACGTGAGTAAACGCATGCTCTTCGAAAAGAATTTAGAAAGATATGAAGGATTAGACAGATGAAAAGATTTATAGCTGGTCGAATAGTGAAATTTACTGTGTTCGCGATTCTGGGTGTGCTGGTATTCGGCTTTGTTGTCATGAATCTGTGGAACTGGCTGATGCCGGCCTTATTTGGCCTGCACGCCATCAGCTTTGCCCAGGCGCTGGGACTGCTCATTCTTGGCAAGATTCTGTTTGGCGGATTCCACCGTGGTGGAGGCCGCGGCAGATGGCGCTCCGGCATGCGTGAACGCTGGGCGCAAATGACCCCGGAGCAGCGCGAGAAGTTTCGCGCCGGCATGTATCGCTGCGGGCGCAGCGTTCCTCAAACAGACGTACCTCCATCAGGTACTTCTCAATCCGGAGCCAAAATCTGAAGCTGAAATTTGTGGATGACGATCAGGTCTCAGTCTATTAACCAGATCCTAATAAACCGGTGCCGTTGTTGGCGCCATAATTATTCCCTTTTGCATCAGGAACCAAAATTAAGAGACAAAGGACCATGCCGAGCCAGGAATTCTACGCCATACTAGAGATGATCATATATCCCGACGTTATTGAGCCTAATGCTATTGAGTCTGACGTTCTGCGAGATGACCCGGATGCTTCTAACCAGTCCAGAGCAAGCGCTTCATGTAAAGCCTTGCCGTTTGTAAACATCAGCCCTAACTAACACGTAAAAACATTGCGGACGGCGCTTTCTCCCGCAAACCGTTTTTCACCAAAGCCGGTGTTCACGCGAACCGGTGTTCACGGAAGCGGGTACCGGGTCCGCGACAAATAATTGCGTTGCAGTAGCCTGCGCCCTTCGATACCAGGTATTGTGCTGCGATTGCTGTATCCAACCACCTGAGTTGCTCTTGCTTCTAAATTGGTTCGGGCGCGAACCGGGGCAAGCTGCATGCAACTCCTTCATTTATCAGAAACTGGTAAGTCTCTGGGTGAGGTCGCCAGGCTTTCTCTGGCTGACAAGGTTCGCCGCATTGTGCCCGGAATCATTGCCGGAGCGGCTGATCTTGATCCAGCCGCCGTGCTCACCGCTACGGTGGCAGGCGCCAGCTTTGGTGTGTCCCTCGGCTGGGTCGTGCTGCTCTGTATTCCTGTACTGTTCAGTGTCTTTGCTGTTTCCTCGCGCCTGGGCCAACAAACCGGCAAAGGACTGGTAGAACTTATTCGTGAAAACCATGGCAAGAAAGTCGCCATGGGCATCGCTCTGCTGATCGTGGCCGTAAACCTGGCCATGATCGTTGGCGATATCGTGGCGGTAAGTGACGGCATTTCCCTCATCACATCAACTCCGCGCGTCTTCTTTCTTACCATTGTCGGGTTCGCCATCTGGTACGTCTTGATTCTCGGCAACTACCGGAAGACCACCAAAGCTCTGGGATCGCTTACGCTGATTCTGATCGCATACGTGATTGCGGCGATTCACGTCACCGATTCTTTTCCGTCGCTCGCCGTGAATGTCCTTCTTCCGCGGATCCAGGGTAATAGCGATTACATGATGGCGGTGGTGGCCGTATTCGGCTCATTGCTTACGCCGGACGTAATCGTCTGGCAGACCAGTTCCAAGCGCGGACTGCCGCAAGGCCTGGCGCAGGCGCACGTCAGCGAATCGCATGCTGGCACGCTGGTCGCTTGCCTGATAGCGTTGTGCGCCATGATCGCGGCTTCGCATTTGCACGTGGCCGACGCTTCCAACATGACCACGCGTACCGCGTCTGAAGCGCTAGGCACATTCGGCTTTGCCGGCCCGCTGCTGTTCTCGCTCGGCATCATTGGATCTGGCCTGGTGGCCCTTCCCATCCTTGTGGCCTCACTCTGCTTCAGCGTTGCTGAGGCCTTTGGATGGAAATCAAGTCTTGCCATTGAACCCTGGGAAGCCCGGCTGTTCTACGTGATGATCTCGGCCACGGTTTTTCTCGCCGTGTTCATCGATTTCTTTGGCGTCAACACTGTGAAGGTACTTTACTGGTCACAGGTGCTCGCAGGGATTGTTCTTGTCCCCATTTTTGTCTATATTCTGCTGCTCTCCAACAATGCCCGGGTCATGCAGACCACGAACTCTCGCTTTGAGAATTTCTGGCTCGGCTGCGCCGCCATGGGCATGTTTGTGTCTAATATCCTGTTCTTCTTTACTCTGTGATCTTTAACTTCTAAATGGAACTGCTCCGGCGGTTTAGGCGTATCCTTGTTCACGGCTAAGTGTATAAGCCTGACTGACAGGAGTTTTCATGGACGCCCTCTTACAAGACATTCGATACGGCATCAGGCAGCTCCGTAAATCGCCGGGCTTCGCCGGCCTTGCGATCATGACTCTTGCTTTAGGCATTGGCGCCAATACCGCCATGTTCACTGTGGTTGAGAGTGTCTTGTTGCGGCCGTTGCCGTATGCGCACGCTGACCGCCTTGTGTCCATTGGTCCGGCTGGCCCAGCAGGAGTTGATGGCCGTCCCACGAATACATCATGGCTCAACTATCGCGATATCCGTGAGCAGTCGCAGACTCTTGCCGCAGTGGCAGGCTTCTCAGAAGATCTTGGCGTGGTCCAGGGGCATGATGGCTCGTTAAGCGTGGTTGCGCCCGGTGTTACGCCGAATCTGTTCACGATGGTCGGAGCCAGGCCACGGATGGGACGTACATTTTCTGAAGATGAAGGCAAGTCCGGCGGCCCGCAGGTGGCCATACTCTCCGAAGGCTTGTGGCGACAGGCGTTTGGCGCTGATCCGCAAATTCTGGGGCGCACGATTCGAGTCAATGCCCAGCCGCGCACCGTTGTAGGCGTTATGCCGCGCAGCTTCAGGTTTCCTGAATCTATAGGGCCGGACATCAGCAAAGGACTTTGGCTTCCTATTCAACCCAGCCAGGAGATGCTGACTCAGCGCGGCTATTCTTTCTTTGTGGTTGTCGGGCAATTGAAGCCGGGCGCAACCATTGCCCAGCTGCGCAGCGAACTCGGCTCCATCGCCAGGCACATCCGTCAAACTGATCCTAAATCCACGCATGAGATTCCGTTCACCGCAGGTTCGTATCAGCGAATTCTTACCGGGGACGTTCGTCGGGTACTCATCGCATTGCTGGTTGCTTTGGGTTTGGTATTGCTGATCGCCTGCGCCAACGTGGCCAATCTGCTGATTGCCCGTTGTCTGGGACGGCAGCAGGAATTTGCCGTACGTGCGGCACTCGGCGCCGGAAGGCTGCGCCTTCTTCGGCAACTTATTGTGGAAGGCGCTCTGTTGAGCGTGGCCGGCTGCGCCGTTGGCTTCGGTCTGGCCGGACTGGCGATTACCGCGATCCATAAGCTTCCCGCCGGTACCATCCCGCGCGCCGATGAGATTACTGTCCACTGGACCGTGGTCCTGGTGCTGGCGCTGATTGCCACACTAACGACGTTGGCTTCATCTTTGTTGCCTGCTCTCCTGGTCGCACGTACGGATCCGCAACCGGCTTTACAGTCGGCTTCGCGCGGCGTGGGTGCACGCTCTGTGCGCGGCAAGCTGAGCGGTTGGCTTGTAGCGGGAGAAGTTGCGCTTTCAACTCTGCTTTTGATTTCCACTGGCTTGCTCTTCCGCACACTATGGAACCTGGAGCATGCGCGCCTGGGCTTCGATGTCACGCGCGTTACATCCTTCACTGCCCAGCCAGCCGACGCCACCGGCTTCGGCAATATGAATGTCACGGAAGAGACCCAGCAGAAATCGCCGAGTATCGCCACCCAGATATACCAGCCGCTGATTCAGCGTTTGAAATCCATGCCGGGATTTCAGGATGCAGCGCTCATTACCGCGCCGCCTTTCTCGGGCGTCTCTCTCGGCAGCAGCTTCACCATTCTGGGAAAAGCAGAAGAGCTGCAAAACGAGAATCAAGCGAGCGTAACGGCAGTGAGCGGCGGTTATGCCCATGTGATGAGCACACCCGTCATCCGTGGCCGGATGATCAGTGAAGATGACACCGCTGCAACCAACTATGTGGCCGTGGCGAATGAAACCTTCGTGCACAAGTACTTTCCCAATGAAAACCCACTCGGCAAGGAGCTCAACCTGGGGGGCAAAGACACCGGCATGCTCAAGCCATATACCATTGTGGGCATTCTTGGTGACCAGATAGACCAGTCTCCGTCGGCTCCGCCAAAGCCGCTCCTGATGCTGCCATATCAGCAGATACCTACAACGTCGCTTTTCTATCCGGCCCTGCTGAAAACCGTGGTGTTCTTTTTGGTCAAGACGAACAGCGATATTGCCGTCGCTCCGGCTGCACGTACTGCCTTTATGCAAGAAGCCCCGGAATTTGCGATCGATAATTTCCTGACCCTGCGTGAGAGTCTGGCCCAGAGTAACTTCAATGACCGCCTTGGCCTATACCTGATCGGAACTTTTGCCGGCCTGGCAATCACCATGGTGGTCGCTGGCCTCTATGGCGTCCTGGCCCAGCTGGTCAGTTATCGCCGGCGCGAGATTGGTGTACGCCTGGCGCTGGGCGCTACCCGGCAGAGTATCCTCACCATGATTCTGCGGCAAGGGTCCATTCTGGTGGTGGCCGGATTGTGCGCTGGAATTTTTCTGGCTGTTCTCAGCGGCAAACTGGTGAAGGGTTTCTTGTTTGGAGTGAAACCGCTGGATGCCTGGACTTATTTCGCCGTAATGATTGTGCTACTAGTCGTCGGCGCTCTGGCATCTTTCTTGCCCGCACGGCGCGCGGCTGCCGTTGAACCAATTCAGGCTCTACGCGATGAGTGATTTGGAATTTGTGGCCTACTGCTGATTGCTCTGCGCTTTTGCATTTACACGAGCCACCAGCTCCTTGAATGCGGGATCGCCACGAAGAAGATCGTAGTTTTTATCGTTGAGGGCTTCCGGATTGCTTAGGCCCTCATCCACAGCTTTGCGCAATTCGCTCACCGCGTGCTTCTTATCGCCGGTGACGGCGTAGACATTCGCCAGAGAGCTGTGCGCCCAGGCAGCCTCAGGACGAATAACAGTAGCCGCCTGGAACATTAGCTTTGCGCTCGGATAGTCCCTGGCCAGCACAGCCTTTTGTCCATTCTCCATTGCTACAACGAAAGCGGACCAGATTCCACGCTCGATTCCCTCGCGGCCTGATGGTTCGGATTCAGCTCGAAGTGACCTGTTCTGGTCGTTCACGACCGATTCAAGTTGAAGAAGCGCTTCGCGATCGTCAGTTCCACTGCCCAGCGAACTCACGATGGTGCCCAGCTTTGCTTCCACGCGTTCCTGTTGATTGAGTGCAGTTTTTTCATTCTTCCTGGCCCGCAGTAGCTCCTTCGATGCCTTCAATTGCGCCACAGTTTTTTCAGCGACTCCTACATCGCGCAGCTTGCCGAAATCGTTCACTATTTCCTGATATGTACGACAGGCTCGCAGCGTGTTCCCTTTATCAAGTAACGACTGTGCCGCCGTTGTCCGCTTTTGAAATTCTTCTTCAATAAAATCCTTGTTCACCGGCGCAGTTCCTTTGACCATCGCTCTTAACTGAAGCCAGGACAATGCGTCTTCCGCCATCGATGAAGGCATCCACGAGTGGGGACCATCAAATACCTCCAAACGATTCACCAGCCGATGACTTTCCAGGTTCTCGTGAAGCTTTAACATCTCTGGATAATTGAAATCAGTGGTACCGGTGGCAAGAAACCACTCCGTGGTTTCGGGTAGCGCTTTTGTATCCGGCGGCAAACCGGCCGCACAGGCGATCACTCCGGCAACACAGGTTTTGCAGGCAATCGCAATGGAGGAAGCTACGCGCGCTCCGCCGGAAAGACCTGTGGTGTATATACGTCGCGGATCAATCGCGAAACGGTGAATCACGTCAGTCCACAGCAGCCGGATCGCCGTGGAAGAATCACTGAAATTGCGTGAATTGTTACTGCCGGCAACAATGAAGCCGTATTTCTCAGCGCCCTTCTGGAAAAGCTTTACCGCAGTAGCGCCGCGGCCAAAGGGATCGAATGCAACCAGAATGGGCCAGCGTTTCTGTGGTGTGTAATTGCTGGGCAGATACAAAGCGTAGGAGTGCGTAGCGTCCTCCCGTACGGTCACGGAAGGATGCACTTCGCCTGGTTTCACGTCTTGCGCAGACACTGTTATGGAGAGGCAAGCCAGTACGAAGATCCAGATTAGCCCGCGGAGATGCATATTCAGAAAGACTCGTCGTTCTCTAAAGTGTAATGAGCAAGTCAAAGCAATATTTTCGCACCTCAACCGTCTTCAACGTTTAAGGGCAAGCTTAACTGTCTAGTGAAGATAACCTGATTACGATGGGCAACATCCCGTTACAAGGGTCGCGGCCCCGTGCAGTTGACCCTCGCGTATTTTCGTACACGCCTGCGCGGTCACCTTTGGGCCGGTTTTTACATGCTTCTGAAGACGGGAATCGGAACCCCCGTAGTAACATCAAATAAAGCACGTTCTTCTGAGGATTACATTTGGATAACAACGGTAACGGTGCGGAAGCGATCAGAACTGTTTCTCTGGTCCGCCACTACAAAATGGGGCGCAGTATCATACCGGCGGTGGACGGCGTAAGCATCGCCGCGGACCGCGGAGAGTTTATTGCTCTGCTGGGCGCTTCCGGCTCTGGCAAATCCACGCTGCTCAATCTGATTGCCGGTCTCGATCGTCCCGACTCCGGCGCCATAGTGGTGGAAGGTCAGGACCTTGCCACCATGACGCCACACGATCTGGCGCAGTATCGTCGCCATACCGTGGGCATGGTGTTCCAGTCTTTCAATCTTGTTCCCACCATGACCGCCTATGAAAACGTTGAGCTGCCCATGCGCTTTGCTGAAGTCCGTCGCAAAGAGCGCCGCGCCCGCGTAGAGGAAGCATTGACGAAAGTCGGATTGCAGGACCGTGCAAAACATCGTCCCAGTGAGATGTCCGGCGGCGAACAGCAGCGTATCGCGCTTGCACGCGCACTGGTCAATCAGCCCAAAATTCTTCTAGCGGATGAACCCACGGGGAACCTGGATTCCAAGACCGGTACCGAGATCATGGGCCTGATCACTGAGCTGAACCGTTCACTGGACATGACCGTCATCATGGTCACGCACGAACGCGCCCTGGCAGACCGCTACGCCGGCAAAATGGTTTTCCTGGGCGACGGCAAAGTTGTGGGCGAGACCAGCAACAGCGTTAAAGGAGTCACCGTTTGAGAGCCTATGATCTGGTAGAGCTGGCTGGACGCAACCTCCGTGAAGCGGTCCTGCGCAATTCACTCACGACTCTTGGCATTGGCGTGGGCGTAGCGTCACTGGTTGCCATGCTGTCATTGGGTGTGGGCCTGCAACGCCTTTTCAATCGTCAGTTGGGCCGGTCCGGGCTCTTTGATTCCGTGTACGTAACTTCACGGCAGGACTTTCGCGGCCGCAGCATGCAGAGCTCTGAGAGTCTGGCGCCGCCCAAGCCGCTGGATGATGCTGCGCGTAAAACAATCGAAGGCATGGCGGATGTGGTGGAGGTCTATCCCAACCTGAGTGCGGTTGGTGAATTCCGCCTGGCCAACGGCAAGCCGGAGGAATCACATTTTACTGTGGTCGGTGGTTTGCCGGAATCCGCCCGCTCGGGCGAGGCGTTTGATGAGTTCCAGGGCAAGTTCTTCTCCGCGGCACAGGCGCCCCAAGCCATCATCATGGCTGACTTCGGCCGCGTTCTGCTCGGCCTGCCCGACGATTCCAAAGCCTTTGATCAGAAGCTGAGCACTGATCAGGCCAACCAACTTCTGGGCAAAGACATTATCTTCCGCTATGCGGAGCGTCAGTCAGCAAACAGTGCGCCTTTGCGGAACTCAGGATCGGCTTTTGCCAGTAACAGAGATAGTGCGAGTAAAGACTCTGGCAAGGACGCCGGAAACAAAGGCGATTCGCCCGATCTCGGTGATTCGTCGGCGTTCAACGTTGTGCGTCGCGAGCAGAAGCTGACCATCGTTGGAATCGTGAACAGTGAGCCCAATCGCGGCATGCGCAACGGTCGCACATCCATTTTTCTGCCCATTGAATTCGCTGAGTCGCTCAACATGATTCAACCGGGTGACCTGCGCAACGTAATGCGCACGGGTGAAGGGAAGTCATACACCGCGCTGATCGTGCGCGTTAACAAGAGCAAACAGGTTGTGCAGGTGGAAGATCAGATCAAGAAGCTTGGCTTCAACACGTTCTCGATCGTAGATGCTTCCAAGGGCCTGACTAAGGCGTTCATCTTTCTCGATCTGTTTCTCGGCATCTTCGGCAGCCTGGCGCTGGCGGTTGCATTTCTGGGCATCGTGAACACACTGGTGATGGCAATCCTGGAACGCCGGCGCGAAATTGGCATCATGAAGGCCGTGGGCGCCAGTGATGGTGATGTAAAGCGCATCTTCTTTGTGGAAGCCGGATCCATGGGCGCGCTTGGTGGCGCACTCGGCGTAGGCCTGGGCTGGCTCATTGGACGTGCCATCAACGTTGGCACCAACTTATACCTTGTCCGCCAGCAGATCAGGCCGGAGAGCTTCTGGTACGTGCCTCTCTGGCTGGTCATCGGGGCCATGGTGTTTTCTGTTGGCGTGAGTCTTTTCGCGGGACTCTATCCCGCTTCACGCGCCGCCCGTCTCGATCCCGTTGAAGCCCTGCGGCACGATTGAGAAAGATTTGGAATTTAGAATTTATAAATTCGAATTTCACGGCGCAGACCAGACATCAACTTTCCCGGCGCATGCCAGACGAACGTTCCCGGATCACGATGACCTATCCATCTTGTCATCCTGAGCGAAGTCGGAGCGTATGCGACGACGTAGTCGAAGGATCCCGAGGATGCAGGTTGTGACGATGCTGATTTAGGGAGTTCTCTCGTTTATGCAATTACCTCGTCAGGCTGCCGTTCAGTAGGACGGAAGGACCTTGTGCTTTGTTCCCCGGGCCATACTCGTGTGGCACAGCCGCCCCCGGCTGTGTGAGTTATTTTGGTTCGTATCAGGGCACGTCTTCAGCCCGCGAGAAGCTCGGACTGAGCCCGGATTTATAAATTCACAATTGCAAATCCTCCTCACCATCCGTGTACACTACAAGCTCTTCATGAAAATTCTCCTTCGCTTATTACTTCTTACATTCCTGGTATCCAGTTTCATTCCGGCGTTCGCCGCTGAGCGCGTGCAATGTGGTTCGGTCAAAAGCCGTTTCATGACCGGATCAGTGGGCTATTGCGCCATGCTTCCGCCCAGTTATGACACGCAGACGGCAAAGAAGTTCCCGGTGCTTTATTTCCTGCACGGCTTGGGCGGCGATCAGAGTTTTCTGGTCTCCACCGGCGGCTGGCAGATTATTGAAGACATGTGGGAGCAGAAGAAGCTGGGCGAATTTGTCATCATCACGCCTGAAGCCGATACGTCTTTCTACATCAACTCCAAAGATGGACGCGTGCACTACGATGACTTCTTCATCCGCGATTTCATTCCCCAGATGGAGAAGAAGTTTCGCCTGACCGGCACGCGTGCTGGACGCGCCATCGGCGGCGTCTCCATGGGCGGCTACGGCGCCCTGCGTTTTGCCTTCAAATATCCGCAGATGTTTGCGTCCGTGGCCGGGCACATGCCCGCGCTTCTTGAGCAGTTGCCGAACGGCGCCGGCAATGCCGGCTTCAATGCGTTCTTTGGCTCCGCTTTTGGCCGGCCGGTTGACGAAGCCTTCTGGAAGGCGAATACTCCGTTCGTTTACGCGCGCAGCAAAAATCTTGCCGGGCTCAAGATTTATGCTGACTGCGGCGCCAGTGACGATTACGGTTTTGACGCTGGTACGCGTCAGCTCGACAAGCTCCTCACGCAACGCCACGTGCCCCATACCATCAACATTTATCCCGGACAGCATGACTGGCAATTCGTAGCGCAGCATCTGCCGGCGGCATTGCAATTCCAGGCAAAGGCCCTGGGTCTAAAATGAGGTCTTAACTGAATAACGATGATGTGGAGACTCTCGTGAGATGGTGGATTGTTTTTCTGGCTCTGGTGGGTGTCGTGGTTTCTTCTCTGGCCTTGCGTGAACATTATCGCGTGGGTGCGGCTCCGTGCAGCATCAATGATCGCTGGGACTGCGGGACCGTCAATCACAGTCCTTATGCCGTCGTGGTCAAAATCCCAGTGGCGATCATCGGCATTGGCGGCTATATTCTCGTTGGCCTTCTTGCGGCGGTACGCGCCAGAAAAGCCCTGCTCATTGCGGCCGTTATCGGGCTGGCCTTTTCAGTCTATCTCACGCGCATTGAGGCTTACGTTCTCGAAGTCTGGTGTATTTACTGTGTGGCGTCGCTGGCTGTCATTACGCTCGTCACGGCTTCCAGCGCAGTGGATCTTGTGATGAATCGCGCGCGACAATAGTCATTTGGTTTCCGGCGGCGTGTAATCCAGTTCGTAAAAGTGTTTACCATCGGTAATCTTCACATCCATCTTGCCGGCAATGCCGGCTAGTTGTCCGGTGCCCGTGCCCGGCACAATGGTGATCGAAAGCTGCTGTGCTCCCTGCGTCAGCGTTCCCGAGTGCTGCATCAGGAAAGTTCCAGTGCGCCCTTGCAAGGTCCCGGTGACCTTCTCCATGGCCACGTATCCGGCCGACCCTGTTTTGTAATCGCCTCCGGTCAACATTTGACCTGTGCCGGTGGCTTCCAGTTCCCCGTGGTAGTGCTTGTCAATGGACATGCGGCCCAGCAGAGGATCATTCGTTTTCTCGTCGGCTGGTTGCGGGGTCAGCTTTACATCAAATGCTCCACTGGCATGCATGGCTGCTCCTTTTTCTGTCCTTGCTTCTGTTTTGACGGTGGATTGATTGGCTGTCAATTGGGCATAGGACCATTCACTCTTTGCCGCAACAAAAATCAAAGCCAGCGTGACGCCCAGTCCGACACAGTTCAATTTTGTCATGATAACTCCCGTTGCTCGCCCACCGACTGTAGTGAGGAACAGTAAAGAGTGTCAACCGCAAACAGATCGCGGCGTCAATCCGTGCGGCTTGCGGCCTCAGCGAGTGCCTTCACCGCTGCAATGTTTTTTTCAAGTGCCTGCGGAAAGCCGTGCCGCTGCTGGAGATATTCCGGTGTATTCCATGAAATCCACGTCTGCTTTTTTTCATCTTCCCAGACCAGGAGCTTCAATGGCAGATCGATGGCAGCGGTTTGAATCGCCTGCATGATTGGTGTGCCCGCCACAGGATTGCCGAAGATCAGAAGCTTTGTTGGGGGCAACTGCAGGCCCACTGTCTGAGCTTCACCGCTATGATCGACCACAACAAACAACTTGATGCCCTTTTTCTCAAGCAGTGAAGTGAGCCGATGCACGGTTTCGTCAACAGAATTCCTGCTGGAAATACTTTCGAGACCCTTCGTTGTGGTCATAGGAATACTTTAGATGCCTCACGACGCTGACCTGTGGTAACAGGAAAGTAGCAAGAAAGAGGACTAAAATTCCGATAGTAGCTTTGATGCGGGTGAGTGCCGCAACCTCAGCTAAAAGTTTATAGCCGCGCGGAGCGAACCATCGCCGCGCGGTTCTCGTTTTTATGGGATCGCGCCTTTATTGTGATCGTGCCGGAATAGATCTGCCTACCGCCGGGTCAACGCGAGGATCGCGTCCTGGACCTTGCTCCACACATTCGACTTCGGGTCCATAGTCTCAAAGTGGCCGGCGTCGGGCAAAGTGATCAACTCCAGTTTTTCTCCCGCCGCTTTTTTCTGCTCGGCATAATTCTTACTGATTTCGTAAGGCACTGAATCATCCCTGGTGCCATGGACCAGTTTCTGCATGGCGGTGATGTGCTTCTGTGCCGGCGATGCTTCACGATAGTGATCAGGCACTTCCGCAGGCGATCCGCCCAGAAACTCTGAGACGGCATCATTGCTCAAATGCAGTTCCCACCCGCGATGCAGGTCTACCACGCCTGCCAGTGACAGCGCATGTGTGACCGTGGGTTCAAAAGCCGCCAGAGCCAAAGCGAGTTGTCCGCCCGCGGAGTGTCCCGCCACGCATATACGCTTCAGGTCCAAAGGCGCCAGTCTGCTCTTCTTGAAAGCCCGCATGGTTGAGTAAGCGCTGCGAATGTCCTCGAAGGTGCCGGGCCATCCTCCACCTCGATTGCCCACGCGACGGTACTCCACGTTCCACGTGGCAATGCCAATCTGCTTCAGCGCGTGGCACAGGTGCCCGGCGTATGTAAGGTCATACTTCGCTCGCCAGTACCCGCCATGAATAAAGAACACGGCTGGAAATGGTCCTTTGCCTTCAGGCACGCGGACGTCGGCAAATTGGTTTTCGTCGTGACCATAAGGCACGCGAATGTCGGCGTCCGGCGGTTTGATGGTGAGAATGTCTTCGCTTTGCACGGAAGAGCAGTATAGCGGGAATGGAGGATTAACTTTCAAACTTATAAATTCAAAATTACAAATTGCCTTACATGTATCCGCCGCCCGCTTGTTCGACCACCTTGCCGCGGAACATGCGATAGACGAAAACGAAGTAGCCGATCGCCAGCGCCATTCCGATTCCCCAGAACACCAGGCCCACGCGCAGCGCATACCATCCTGTGTGCGCGTTATAGACAGTGATATTCAGGGCCGGGTCCGTGGTTGAGACCAGCAGGTTTGGATACACCGCGGCCGCCGCTCCCACCAGCATGAAGACCAGGTATGCCGCGGATGCAAGAAACGCGCCGGTATCATTTTGTTTTCGGCGGAAGCTGAACATGGCGAACAACGTGGCAGTCACGGCCAGCGGAACAATGTAAAGAACAGGAAAGCGTTTGTAGTTGTCCAATAACCCCGGATGAATGGAAAGTGTTGCCCCCAGGCTGACCAGCGTGATCAGGACAAGAACAGGCCACAGGACTGCGGCAATGCGTCGTGAACGTGCGTTGATGGTGCCGCTCGTTTTCATCGCGACATAGTGTGCGCCGTGAATCGTCAGGGCCACCAGAGCAACTACGCCGGCAATCACCGTGTACCAGTCCAGCACGCCGGGTTTAGCGCCCACGTTCCAGTTGGTCCACAGAGGCAGAAAGAAATAGCCATCGCTCTTCAGCGGAACACCGCGAATCACGTTCCCCAGCGCCGCTCCAAAGAACACGGTCAGCAGAATGCTTGAGAGCGCGAAGCATCCGTCAAAAAATCCCTGCCAGACTGGCGAATCCAGATGCGTGCGCAGCTCAATGCCCACGCCGCGCAGGATCAGCAGCCAGAGGACGATCATCAAGGGAAGATAGAATCCGCTGAATCCGGAAGCGTACAGCAGGGGAAAGGCAAAGTAGAGCGTTCCACCTCCGGCAATCAGCCAGACTTCATTGCCGTCCCAGACAGGACCAATGGTGCGCAGTACGGTGCGGCGTTCCTGATCGGTCTTGGCCACGAACAGATGAATTACGCCCGCGCCCAGATCGAACCCGTCCAGGACGACATAACCCGTGATCATGATTGCAACCAGCCAGAACCACGTGAATAGCATCGTTAATCTCCTGTGCTCGCGGTAAGGGGAACGCCGCTGGTGATGTCGGGGTGGGGACCAGATTCAGGTCCATGTGCGATTTCACGATGCACCAGGAAAAGGAACAGAATCGCGAGCACGCTGTACACGCCCATGAAACCAAGAAGCGTAAACAGGCCGTTGCTGTCATTTACATATTTGGAGTAGCCTTCCGTGGTGCGCATCATTCCGTACACCAGCCACGGCTGCCGGCCAACCTCGGCGGTCATCCATCCTGCTGTGTTGGCGACATAAGGCAGAGGCAGACACAACAGAATGGTCCACAGCAGCCAGCGCGTCTGAAACAGTTTACCGCGCCACAATTGCAGTATCGCCAGACCCATCACTGCAATAAAGATGGTCCCCAGGCCGGCCATGATGTGATAGCTGAAATAAAGCAGCGGAATATTGGTGGGCCACTGGTCTCTGGGAAATTCATTCAGCCCGCGCACTTCAGCCGCCGTAGTCCCGTAAATCAGGAAGCTGAGGACTTTATTCACCACCAGGGGGTTGTCAATGCGTTCATGTTCCGCGTCCGGCTGGCCAATGATTACGATGGGCGCGCCTTTTTCAGTCTTGAAGAGACCTTCCATTCCGGCCATGGCGGCCGGCTGATGTTTAGCCAGGTAGCGACCGTGAATATCCCCGGTAGGGAAGATTTGCAAGGCGGAAAAGATAAATCCGGCAATCACTCCCACGCGCAGAAAGGCGCGTGCATGTTTCTCATATTCGTTATTGATGATGTAGTAAGCGCCCACCGCGGCCATCACAAATGCGCCGGTAATGACTGCGCCGCTCATGTTGTGGGCATATTGAATCAGGGCCCAGGGATTGAGCAACAGTCCCCAGAAACTGTTCACCATGAACTGTCCGTCGGCGGCGCGGGAGAAAGCCACGGGATGCTGCATCCATGCGTCGGCGACAATGATGAAGTAGCCGGACAGCCACGACCCCACAAACACCATAAACGCTGCCCACCAATGGCCTTTGGGACCGAGGCGCTTTTCGCCGTACAGGAACAGGCCCAGAAATGCAGATTCAAGAAAGAATGAGAACACGCCTTCCATCACCATTGGCTGGCCGATCACTCCACCGGTAACGCGTGCGAATTGTGACCAGTTGGTGCCGAACTGAAATTCCATGGGGATACCGGTCACAACGCCCATGAGAAAGTTGATGCCGAAGATTTTGGCCCAGAATCTGGCCGCCTGATTGTAGAAATCGTTGTTGGTGCGCAAGGCCATGGTTTTGAAAACCAGAATGAGCGGCGCAAGCCCCATGGTGAGCTGAGGAAACAAATAATGGAAGGTGATGGTAAAAGCGAAATGGATCCGGTGCAGTAAGAGTGTGGTTTCCATCCTGCCTCCTGAACAGCGTGTTCAAAACGCTCTGGGATGCCTGTGCGGTATCAGAGTGCAAGTTGCATGCACCTGGACTCTACCAAACAGCGGTGCCTGAACACATGTAATCTATCTCACTGGACTTCTAGCTGCTGCCGTGGTGACCGGACGCTGTCTGCCGCCGTTTGCCTTCAGGGCGCGGGCGTGAATTGGGAAATGTCATAGATGCCAAGCTTCTTTTCGATTTCCGTCACCTGGTCCACCGCCATATCAAAGCCATCGCCGCCGAAAGTCTTGCGCTCAATTTTTTCGAACTCTTCGCCCATGGCGTCATATTCATGACGGCTCACCAGTTTGTGCAGGGCGGGGAAGAGAACGGTATCTTCACGGGCTTCATGCGGACGGTACATCCGCACAAAGGATGCGATGGACGCGCTCAACGTGGGGATGTCCTTGGCCTTCACCGCCTCCTGAATGCGTTCTGTAACGCGCCGTCCCATGGCGTGTTGTGCGCGCAAGTTGACAGTGAGTTCCACCAGTTGATGGGCTTGCTCAAAGCGGGGAAAGAGATGATCTTCTTCCAGCTTCTCGTGATAATCCTCAATGAATGACTTGATCAATCCGGCTGATTTGGTGACCACAGCCGGATCAAATTCCTGCCTGGCTGCAATGCGATGATTTACTTCCTCGTAGATCAGCAGAATGCGATTGAGAACGCCATGCTCCCGCATGAGGTCTTCATTGGTGGAAACGTCGTCCTCGCCTTCGGCTTCTTTCTTCTTGGCTGATTCAGCCTTTTTTGGCGGTTCAGTTTTAATCGGCGGTTCTGTTTTTTTCTGGGCGAGGGAAGCCAGAGGTGAGATCAAGCCTGTAGTGACAAAAGCTGACGTTCCAACAAGAAATTTGCGCCGGGGATTGTCCATTGTCTTCCTGATCTCCTTACATTCTTTTCCTTAGTGATGCATGTGCATGCTGCCAACCGGACGGATACGCAGAAATACTATAACGCCCGCAGGGTGATCGCCGTATATGGGCGTGAGAAATCCGGGCTTGTGGTAAAACGTGACTTGCGCACCCAGAGCTGTTGAGAGCTGTGGGATGATCGGAAAATCATGATCATAGCCAACGCTATAGGCCTGCACGCGCGCCAGAAATGTTTCGTCAAAGCCCACCGGTTCCGGGCGCTTGCCCAGTAACAACTCAGTGGTGCGGTCCACGTTCTCGATTCGACTCCATACCGCGTTGCGTTTGGCGAAACGCAGCGTTGACTCCAGCAGATAGCCATTGAAGTTCTCTCCGCTCTGGAGAACATGATTGTGTCCCCACAACAGCAGGCTGGACCAGCTTCCGTCCTTTAACATGCGGTTGTACATCACTGAAGCCGTCATGCGCCGGACGTCTTCATTGGGATGAAGTTCTTTCGGACTGGAGAGATGCGCGATGGAATACTGTGCGCTCCAGTTTTGTCCCGGCTGAAAAGTGAGGCGCGTTGACCAGGAATCGATGGCGCCGGAATCCACATTCCAGCGGAATTCATCCGGCTCACGACCATGAAAGCCTGAAGCTTCCAGCCGCACCGATTTGTAAGTGACGCCTCCGGTCACTACGTCATTGGCAATGTGCGTTGAATCTTCCAGATGATGTCCCAGAGCGGGCCACAGGTTTAGCTTTTTCGAGCAGTAATCTGTGTCATCAGTGTTGAGGTGTTGTAAAAAACGTCAACAGCTCTGCCTGCATCCAATTGTATCTTGCACGTATACTGTTTCCCGCTCGCCTTAACGGAGGCCCCATTGCCAAAAGGTCGTACGTGGCTCGCCCTTAGCTTTCTGATGATATTCATGGTCATGCGCTGCATGGCGCAGCAGTCGATGCCATCGACCCAATCGCCATCAACCCAGTCGCCATCAACCCAGGCCCCGCTCACGCTGACTCTGCAAGACGCGCTCAAGTTGGCGCGCACCAACAGCGTGCAATTCCTTTCCGCACAGACAGACCGGGCCATTGCGCATGAGGATAAAGTCCAGGCACGTGCTGCGTTATTGCCGAAGGTGAACTACAACAACCAATACCTTTATACGCAAGGAACGGGCGTCGTTGTCCAAACTCCCAATGTGCCGGGAGCAACCGTGGCAACGCCGCGGTTTATCGCGAACAACGCGGTCCACGAATACATAAGCCAGGGGATCGCGGAGCAAACGTTCGGATACACCCAGATTGCGGACTATCGCCGGACGCAGGCGCTGGAAGCAGTGGCCCGGGCCAAGGCTGAAGTGGCCTCGCGAGGTCTGGTGGTGGCAGTGGTGCAGGGCTATTACGGATTGATCGCGGCGCAGCGCAAGTACGCCAACGTGCAGCAGGCGGCGACGGAAGCGCAAAATTTTCTGTCCCTCAGCCACAAATTGGAAAACGGCGGGGAAGTGGCTCATGCTGACGTGATCAAGGCGCAGATTCAAGCACAGGATCGCCAGCGCGATCTGCGGGAAGCCCGGCTCACCATGGACAAGTCCCGGCTCGACCTGGCTGTGCTGCTCTTCCCGGATTTTAACCAGAACTTTACCGTGGTGGATGACGCGCAGCTGGCTCCGCCTTTGCTGACTTTTGAGGAATTCGCCAAGCTGGCACAGAAGAATAATCCTGACGTTCGCGTTTCCGCGCTTTCGGTACAGGCCGCGCAGTATGAAGCTGCGTCTGCCCGTGGCGGCTACCTGCCCACTCTCACGCTTGATTACATATACGGCATTGACGCTCCGCAATTCGCGGTGCATGGGCCGGACGGCATCCACAACCTGGGTTATTCCGCGTCAGCCACGCTTACCATTCCTGTGTGGAACTGGGGCGCGTCACGAAGCAAAGTGATTCAGGCCGACCTCAGGCGCAAGCTGACCCAGCGTGAGCTTTCACTGGCTCAGCGTAAACTTCTGGCGGACATGCGCACATTGTACGCTGAGGCTGAAGCAGCCCTGGCGGAGCTTGAACTACTGAAGAGTTCGGCCGATCTGGCGGCGGAGAGCCTAAGGCTGACTACTCTGCGTTACCAGGGTGGAGAGTCAACGGTGCTTGAAGTAGTGGACGCGCAAAACACGTTAACGCTGGCACGCAATGCTTTTAGTGACGGCCAGGTCAGATTCCGGACCGCGCTCGCGAACCTCCAGATGCTCACAGGTACAATGTAGGTTTCTCTCAATTATGCACAAAAGAACCTGGACAGCCTTAAACATCGCTCTCATTCTGTGTCTCGCCTTGTTGGCGGGATGCAAGAAGGGCGAGAGCGAAGAGAAACCCGAAGTCGCCGTGCAGGCAGCCCCGGCACGCCAAGGCGACATTGCCCGCATGGTGAATGCGGAAGCTGTGGTGTTTCCGCTCCAGCAATCCGCAATCACGACCAAGATCAATGCTCCGATACGGAAGTTTTATGTCGTCCGCGGACAAAAAGTCTCGCAGGGGCAGTTACTGGCCGAACTGGAAAATCGCGACCTCCAGGCCGCGGCTACGGACAATCGCGGAGCCTACGATCAGGCGCAGGCGCAGTACCAGACCAGCATTGGCGCCACTTTGCCGGAAGAGATCCAAAAGACAGAGTTGGATGTGCAGACCTCGCAGCAGGGGCTTGATGCCCAGCAGAAGCTCTATAGCAGTCGCCAGGATCTCTACAACCAGGGCGCGCTGCCGCGCAAAGATCTGGACGCGGCTGCCGTCTCGCTCGCCCAGGCTAAAAGCGCTTATAACATTGCCAAGAAGCATCTGGACTCTTTGAATGCCATTGGGCGGCATGAAACGCTGCGCGCTGCCAATGGACAGTTGGCCTCGGCCAAAGCCAAGCTGGCGGGATCAGAAGCGCAACTCGGCTATTCCGAAGTACGCAGTCCTATCTCGGGCGTAATCACTGACCGGCCGCTCTATCCCGGCGAAATGGCCTCATCCGCCGCACCGCTTTTGACGGTAATGGACATCTCGCAAATCATTGCCAAGGCCCACATTCCGCAGTCAGACGCGGCATTGATTAAGAAAGGCGATAAGGCCACGCTTTCCATCACCGGACTGGATACGAAGCTGAACGGCACTGTGACCCTGGTGAGCCCGGCGCTTGATCCCAACAGCACCACGTTGGAAATCTGGGTACAGGCTGCGAATCCTGAGCAGCAACTGCGCCCAGGAATGACAACGCAAGTCGCCATCATCGCGCAAACCGTACATGACGCTGTGGTGGTCCCCTCCGCAGCGTTGCTAAATGCAAATGGCAGCGAGGCGCAAGTCATGGTGATTGACAGCCAGAGTGTGGCCCAGAGCCGCGACGTGAAGCTTGGCATTCAGGGCGGGCAGGAAGCGCAAATTGTCGCAGGACTGAAGCCGGGTGAGATGGTGATCAATGAAGGCGCGTACGGTTTGCCCGATAAGACCAAGGTCAAGGTAGAGAAGCCGGATACCGACGAGAAAAAGCCTGAGGCGGCGCAAAAGAAGCCAGCAACCAAGGCTGACGACTAATGACGACTAATATGGCGGAAAAAACCAGGCCTCTCCAGGCGCCCAAGGCTTATTGGTTCACCAGAAACTCACAGTCGCTCATCTTTCTGGTGGTGGTAGTCGCAGTGGTGGGCGCCTATCTTGCGTTCACCATTCCTGTATCTGTGTTTCCCTCTACGGACTTTCCCCGCGTCGTAATCGCCGTTGACAGCGGCGTAATGCCCATTGACCAGATGATGGTCACAGTCACGCGGCCGGTTGAACAGGCCGTGAACAGCGTGCAGGGGCTGGAATCCGTGCGGTCAATCACCAGCCGCGGCTCGGCTGAGGTTGATCTCTACTTCAACTGGCAAGTGGACATGAATCTCACGCTCCAGCGGGTGGACGCCGCGCTGAGCCACGTGGAAGCAACTCTGCCGCAGGGCACAAAGATTGATACCCACCGGCTGACCTTTGCCTCGTTTCCCATTCTTGGTTACAGCCTCACATCAGACAAGGTGCCGCTCACTCAACTGTGGGAGATGGCGACGTACGATCTTTCTCCCCGGCTCAATCGCTTGAGTGGCGTTGCGACCGTGGTGGTGCAGGGCGGACAGGAACCTGAATTTCAAATTGCGCCCGATCCCGCCAAGCTGTTGCAGACCTCGGTGACTGTCACCGACATTCTTAACTCAGTCAAGGGAACCAACCTGATTGATTCGCCCGGACTCTTTGAGCGCAACCATCAGCTCGTGCTGGGATTGGTCAGCGGCCAGGTGAGAAGTCCGGAAGAGCTCTCCCGTATCGTAGTCAAGAATACGCAGGCCGGGATACCCATTCGCATTGGCGACGTGGCGTCAGTGCAGCGCTCCGTCAGGCCGGTTTACACTGCGGTGCGCGCCAATGGCAAACCTGGCGTCCTGCTCAACCTGAGTCGCCAGCCGGACAGCAATACGGTTTCCGTCGCCAATGAAGTTCACGCGGAAATTGAGCAGATCAAGAAGACGCTGCCTGCGGGCGTGCAACTGCAAAGCTTTTACGACCAGTCTGGAATCGTGAATGACTCTATCGCCAGCGTGCGCGACGCGATCCTCATCGGCGTGTTGCTTTCGTCACTCGTGCTGATTCTGTTCCTGCGTGACTGGGGAACCTCCATCGTCGCTGGTCTGGTCATTCCTGTAACTCTGGCGTTCACGTTGATTGCCCTTAAGCTGCTGGGGCAGAGCTTTAATTTGATGACGCTTGGCGGGCTGGCCGCGGCTGTAGGCCTGGTGATTGATGACGCCATTGTGGTGGTGGAGAACATCTCGCTGCATCGCGATGCCGGTGAAGGCAGGCTTGAAGCCATCCACAAAGCACTCGCAGAGATTACCGTCCCGCTGGTTGGCTCCACGCTTACGCCCATCGTGGTCTTTCTGCCGCTCATCTCCATCACCGGCGTGACTGGATCATTCTTTCGCGCCCTGGCAGTCACCATGTGTGCGGCGCTGCTTACCTCACTTCTGCTCGCCCTGACCTGGACGCCCACTCTCAGCCAGTACTTCATGCGGCATAAAAAAGAAGAGCCTGAGAAAGAAGATCCTGCGCCGGTGGAGGAGGGCACGCCCGTTTCGGCGGTCGTCTCTCAGAACCCAGGCAACGAATCCGGTGGCGATGACGAAATGCGCAAGCTCATGGCGGCCGAAGAAGCGTCCATGAAGGGTTTCTTCCGCCGGGTGATTGATTTCTACGAGCGCTGGCTGCGACGTGCACTGGAGCATCCATGGTGGTTGCTGGGTGGGGCAGTACTCCTCATCGTAATTTCGTTTCTCAGCTACAACGTGCTGGGCTCTGACCTGCTGCCGGAGATGGATGAAGGCGGCTTCATCATCGATTACATCATGCCCGCCGGAAGCTCTCTGCAGGAGACCAACCGCGTCCTCTCCCATGTGGAAGAAATTCTGCGCGACCTTCCGGACGTGGAGGGCACGTCACGGCGCACTGGATCGCAGCTTGGTCTGGCCGCCGTCACTGAAGCCAACACCGGCGATATCTCGGTCAAGTTGAAATCGGGCAAGCGCCGCCCCATTGATGACGTAATCAAAGACGTACGCGATACCATCCATAAAGAAGAGCCTGCGCTGGATGTTGAGATCATTCAGCTTTTGCAGGACATGATCGGCGACCTGAGTAATCAGCCCGAGGACGTGGTCATCAAGTTGTTCTCACAGGATGCCAAGCTGTTGCAGGCGCAGGCGCCCCGCGTGGCCGATGCCATCAGTAAGGTCAAGGGAGTGGTGGACCTGAAGAACGGCATTGAGAACACCATCAGCGGGCCGGCGACGCAGTTCAACGTGAACCCGACGGTTGCTGCCAAGGCCGGCTTCACCGCCGAGGAAGTTTCCACGGATGCCACCGCCCTGCTTGAGGGCATGCCCGCGGGTACGCCACTGATCAGCAATGATCGGGCCTACACCATTCGCGTGCGCTTTCCTGAGCAGAACCGCAGCTCAGTTGAAGCCATGAGCAACACAGTGCTGATGAGTGGCACGGGCAAAACCGCCACACTGGGCGCCGTGGCTGACGTGGTTGAGCTTCCCGGCCAGATAGAGATCCGCCGGCAAAACCTGCAACGTGACGTGGAGGTCACCGCGCGCCTGGAAGGCATCAGCCTGACCAAAGGCATTGAGCAAGTACAGAAGGTTGTGAACGGGCTGAAGCTGCCTCCGTCCATCCGGGTTGAGTACGGCGGCAAATTTCAGGACCAGCAGAAATCATTTCATGATCTGGTGATCGTATTAGTGCTGGCCATCATCCTGGTGTTTGCCGTGCTGCTGCTGGAGTTCCGCAGCTTCTCCGCGCCCGTGGCCATCCTTTCCTCCGCGTTGCTTTCCACGTCCGGCGTATTTCTTGCGCTGCTCATCACGCAAACCACGTTCAACGTGGCTTCATTTATGGGCGTGATCATGGTGATTGGAATCGTGGCCAAGAACGGCATCCTTCTTCTGGATGCCCATCAAAAGTTCACGAAAGCTGGGTTTCCTCCAGAAGAGTCAATGATTCAGGCAGGCAGACGACGTCTGCGTCCGATCGTGATGACGGCCCTGGCGTCCGTGGCGGGCATGCTGCCGTTGGCTTTTGCCCTCGGAGCCGGTTCGCAGATGCTGCAGCCGCTCGCCATTGCCGTGATCGGTGGAATCCTCATTTCGATGGTGCTCTCGCTCATCGTTACGCCGGCCGTGTTCTTCTATATGACCAGGAAGCAAGTGGATTTGTAATTTAAAAATTATAAATTTGAAATTTTAAATCCCCAGGCTCATCTCAAAACCGATAGTGCACGCTGGTGCTGAACTGAAAGTGATTGCTTCTGTAAGTGCCAAAATCCTGCACGGGATTATTGAAAGTTGGAAGTTCCTCAAAGAGCATCGTGTCGCCGAAGTCATAGCGTAACGACCAATGTTTCGCGGGATAGTATTCGACGACCCCTCCCAAATCCAGCGCTCGCTCAGTGAGGCGTGCAAAGCGCTCTGCGAAGATGAATTGAGTTGGATCAAAAGTTACGCTTCGCAAGGCACTCCCACTAGTAATAAATCCCGGACGAACTTTAGCGAACAAACCGAAATGCTGAAAGCGAGTACCCACCTTGGCCCCGATCAAACCTTGCACAACTCGCCCGCCAGAGACCAAGCCAAATCGTTCAGGAAGCCAGTTCAGAGTGCCGTCCAGGGCGATATGGCGTCCAAAATTCACGTCGCCTTCAATGCCTGGCCCAAACGGCCCGCCACCCGCTCCGTTTGACTTGATTAGCGTGAAGCTTCCGCCGGCTTCAAAACGTCCTGGTGAATCCTGCGCCCGACCCAACGACGCCAGGCCCAATATGATCACGAACAGGCCAGCCAGATGGAAAGCCATTTTGATCGACGGTTTGCGGACTGCATATGGTGATGGCCAGTAACCAGAACTATGGCTCATGAAGAAGGTCCTCCTTCGTCTAAATAGGTACTCTGGATAGATCGAAGATACTTTCCAAAACTTGCAGGGAATTACTTGTAGTCTGCATAGATGAACCTAGTAGATATCAGTGGCTTAAACTAGAAGCAGCAGGCTGGCTGCCTGGCTTCTTTCCCAAAAACGCATCCTGGTTCTTTGCAGCATAAGACCGAGTGATCTGGTTGGCGCAGACAATCGAAATGTGCGAGTGCAAGAGCTCAGCCTGAAAGCCCCGGGAGGTTACCGAAGTGACTGGTTAAGCTCCGCAAATTAAACGATTTAATGCGCGGCTGCCTAAAATCTGATTGCCTTCCGGCGGCGACAAAGGTTATATTCGCCCTGAGAATGAAGCGGATTTTCTCCATCTCGACAACGCTCGTGCTGCTGAGTTCCATGTTTTCGCCCGCGCGGGCGTCAAGCATGGACACCATGCAGACGACGTTCTGTCATCGCATGGTGATGCAGGAAGGTCCGCCCGAGCATGCCGGTAAGCATGCGCCGAAACACCATTGTGCTGGCATGGAAATGGCCGCAAGTGAGTCATCCGATCCAGTCTCGATATCGCCCAGTCATTCTCATTACTGTCCCATGAACTGCTGCGAACAGGGCACTCCCAAGTCCGGAGTGGCCATTTCGGCAGTCTCTTTTCTCCCTCCGCTGGCCATCGTGGAAGCCGAATTTCATTTCGCTTCCGTCATCTTTGCCAGTGCCGGCTTCTCTTCGCACACCGATCGCGGTCCTCCAGTCGCATAAGAGCTCAAGCTCCGGGCCGCAGCTGCTCGCGTTTTCTTGTCTGACAGCGATTTTCTATACGAAAGCCGCAGTCGGGATATCGAGCCGGCCTTCAGGCCCCTTCGTTCGGTCCCTGTCATTGTGTGAAGATCCAGAACTGAATTTCGCCGCCGCCCGTAACTTCGGAGCCGCCGGCAGACTTAATTCAGTGATGATGATCGGGAACCGGCAACCAGTGACCTGATGCGAACACTATTAGGGGGAAGGAAATGTTTACGCGAATTCGACTGATTGGACTACTGGCCCTGCTGGCACCAGCCTGTATATATGCTGCGGTCTTCGGGACCGTCAAAGCCATCGTGCACGATCCGCAGCACCGTCCGGTAAAGGGTGCGGAGGTGGTGGTGCACAGCCGTACTTCATCGTTCCAGCAAAAGGGAACCACCAATGAAGATGGTGTTGCCGTGGTGATGAGGGTACCGGTCGGCGAATATGACGTTACCATCAACTCTCCGGGATTCACGGTTGGTACGCAATCAACGACCGTGATCTCAGACGGCGTGCAGGAATTGCATTTTGCGCTTACGCTGGCGTCGCGACAGGAAACGGTGGAGGTCAGCGCGGAACCGCCGATCGTGAACCCCTCGTCATCAACGCCGGAAACGTTGGTGAGCCGCACGGAGATCGCGCAGTCTCCGGGCTCCGATCGCACCAACTCCATGTCCATGATCACCGACTACGTTCCCGGGGCCGCTGTGGTCCATGATCAATTGCATGTGCGCGGTGGACATCAGGTAACGTGGGCGATTGACGGCGTTCCTGTGCCAAACACAAACATTGCCACCAACGTTGGTCCGCAGTTCGACCCTAAAGATATTGATTACATGGAAGTGCAGCGGGGAAGCTTTTCCGCCGATGCAGGCGACCGCACATACGGCGTGTTCAACGTGATTACCCGCTCCGGCTTTGAACGTTCTCACCAGGGCGAACTGGTAACCAGCTACGGCAGCAACAACACCACGGACAATCAGATCAGCTTTGGCGACCACAGTGATCGCACGGCTTACTACTTCAGCCTGAACGGCAATCGTACTGACCATGGGCTGGAAACTCCCACCACAGCCAATCCGCACAACCAGGCCGCGGGGGGCGGCGCTTTTACGTCGCTCATTTTTAACGCCACACCCAATGATCAGTTTCGCTTTGTCGGCTCGGCGAGGACAGACTACTTCCAGGTCCCCAATGATCCTGATTTGCAGGCTGCCGGCGCACGTGACCGTGAACGCGAGCAGGACATCTTCGGCAATTTCTCCTGGGTGCATACGTTTGGTCCCGGAGTCCTTTTTACCCTGGCTCCTTCGTACCATTTCAATCGCGCGGCTTTTGAAGGGCTGGGGGATGCCGCCGATCGGGTGGTTACTACCGACAATCGCCTGTCTTCTTACATCGGCGGCACAGCCACGGTGAGTGTGGTGAAGGGCCGGCACAATGCCAAGCTTGGAATGTACGGCTTTGCCCAGCACGACAAGACGCTGATCGCGCTTTCCGGCAATGATCCTGACAATGGTCCGGTGGATCTTCCTGCCACGCGGCAAAAAGCTGATGGCGATCTGGAAGCCTTCTGGGTGGAAGACCAGTACAAAGCTACTTCGTGGCTCAGCCTGAACGCGGGTGTACGTGTGACCCACTTCGCCGGTCTGGTGAGCGAAACCAATGCCAGCCCACGCCTGGGCGCCGCCATTGAGATTCCCCGGCTGCGCTGGGTGCTTCGCGGCGCGTACAGCCGTTATTATCAGGCGCCTCCGCTGGATACCGTTTCTGCCGCCATTCTTTCCGCCACCGCGACTGGTCAGGCTTTCCTGCCGCTGCGCGGGGAGCGTGACGAGCAGCGCGAGATAGGCCTGACGATTCCGGTCCGCAACTGGGCACTGGATTTTGACTATTTCCGTACCGGCGCTCATAACTTCTTCGATCATGATGTGATCGGAAACTCCAACCTCTTTTTTCCTCTGACCATCCAGAGCGTTCGGATTGTGGGCTATGAGGCCACGGTACGTTCACCAAAGCTGTTTAGGAAGCTGGACTTTCATCTGGCTTATTCGCACCAGTCGGTGGAAGGGTCGGGCGGCGTTACCGGAGGGCTCACGGATTTCTCTCCACCGCCGGATGGTTTCTTCTTTCTCGACCATGATCAGCGCAACACGCTGAGCACCGGCTTTAGCACCACCTTGCCCTGGAAAACGTGGCTGTCTGGAAACTTAGCGTACGGTTCAGGGTTTCTGGATGGGAACGGTCCCGGACATCTTCCCAGCTACGCAACGGTTGACCTCGCGCTGGGACGGTCATTCGGCGAGAACTGGTCAGCCAAGATCACGGCCACCAACCTGGCCGACAAGCGATATTTTATCGACCTCAGCAATACGTTCGGCGGGTCGCACGTGAGCGATCCGCGGCTGGTTTCATTGCAGGTTCGTTATAAATTCCATTACTAGGAAGGCAATTTATGAAGAGACTTCTTGCAATCGCATCTGTCATATCGCTGATGACCGCCTTGGTGTTCGCAGGCGACAAGAACCCGGTGGTTGGCGGACAGGAAATGCTGCCCACCAACAACATCATGCAGAACCTCTCGAAGTCGGCGGACCACACAACTCTGGTTGCGGCCATCAAGGCCGCCGGTCTGGAAGAGACATTGAGTGGGCCCGGGCCGTTCACACTCTTTGCGCCAACGAACAAGGCGTTTGCCGAACAGCCGGATGGCTTTGTAGCCAACCTGATGAAGCCGGAAAACAGAGAGCAGTTGAAGAAGCTGCTGATGTATCACATTGTAAAGGGCAAGCTGACCACGGTGGAGCTGAAAGATAAGATCCAAGCCGACGCGGAGAAGCAGGCGGAGATCGTGACCCTGTCTGGCGGCAAACTTCACGTGGCCGACCACAACGGCATGCACCTGATGGTGAAGAGCGAGGATGATGACATCGGCATGTTTGAAGTCTCCAATGTGGGCGAATCAAACGGGATCATCCACGTGATTGATAACGTGATGAGCCCGGGGAAGTAGTTTCGCGTATCATTCCGAGTCGGGGAGATTACCCAAGTCCCGAAGGGACGAAACAATCTGTAGCCGGGCACGGAAGTGCTCGGTTCGAACAGTAATGAGTGAGTCCCGCCAGGGACGGCACAGCACAAGCCTCGTCATCTTCAAAGACCCTTTTATATGTAAAAACAATCGTCATCCCGAATCCCGTAAATGAGGCAGCGTTTTCTTCAGCTGCCGAATAGGGATGAGGGACCCTGCGTTTGTTTCGATTTGGCGAGGAAGCACAAGGTCCCTCCGTCCTGCTCACGCGCTGATGACAGCGCGCGTTCGCTTAACGGACGTCGGGATGACGTGACTATTTTTGTTTCGGGAGAACTCCCTGAAGCTGCATAGTTACAATCCGCGTTCTCGGGATCTTTCGACTCTGTCGTCGCATGCGCTCCAAATCCGCTCAAGATGACAAGTCCTAAAAAGCATCTATCCCAACTTTAATTCTGACAATTCGACGGCCTAAACAATTTTGGCAATTATGGCAATTCCGGCGATTTTGGCAATCTCAACATCCGTACGTAATCGCCCATCTTCCGGATTCGTTGTAACGCAAAAATGTTTTTGCCGCGATTGTTGTTGTGCGTTACACATCCGTTTACGTTTCTTTCCCGTAATCATTATGAAAGCGAGATTTCGCTGACAAAGGAAAAGGAAACGAAAATGAAAAACAGAATTCTAGCGATTGCGGCCCTTTTTACATTCGCCTCTGCTGCGTTGATGGCGGGATCCAAGAACCCGATGGTCGGCGGACAAGAGATGTATCCGACCAAGAACATTATCCAGAACGCCGTTAATTCTGCGGACCACACCACGCTCGTCGCCGCCGTGAAGGCCGCTGGACTGGTTGACACCCTGCAAGGCCCCGGACCGTTTACGGTTTTCGCTCCCACCAATGAAGCTTTCGCCAAGCTGCCTGCCGGCACCGTGGATACGCTCCTGAAACCGGAAAACAAAGACACACTGACCAAAGTCCTGACCTACCACGTTCTAGCCGGCAAGCTTAGCGCCAGCGATCTGAAAAAGAAAATCAAAGAAGGCAACGGCACTGCTGAACTGACCACGGTGGAAGGCGGCAAGCTGTGGGCCGCTATGAGCGGCAGCAAGATCATGTTGAAGGACGAAAAAGGCGGAACGGCCACGGTGACCATCCCCAACGTGTTCCAGTCCAACGGCGTGATTCACGTGATTGACACCGTGGAGATGCCCAACTAACTCTGCAGTATATTCTCCAAAATTCAAAATGCAGCTATCAGCCTCTGGATGTTCCCAGGGGCTGATGCTTTTTGGAAGCGAAGTTACGTCGGCACCAGGTTTATAGAGGGAATCGCATCAACTGTTGCCGTGAGAGGCAAGGACGAAACCTCAGGGACTAAAGCCCAAGACATTCTGGTTCGCTTACGGCCCGACTAAAGTCAGGCCATGTTACGTTTGGATCGTGGTGGCGGCGTCCCCGCTGAAATTATTTCTTGCGTTGGACCAGAAAGTGCGCAAGCTCTTTCAGCGTGTCGGCACGATGGACGAACGAACCCAGCGCATTGCACGCCGAGGCCACCAGTTCATCGGCCATGCGGATGGATTCATCAATCCCGAAGAGGGAAGGGTAGGTCGCTTTTTCGGAAGCGGTATCTTTGCCGGCAGTCTTGCCGAGCTGCTCCGACGATTGCGTGACGTCCAGAACATCATCCACAATCTGGAAGGCAAGGCCAATGGAGCGGCCGAAGTCGCGCAAGCGCTGGATCTCCGGCATGGTGCCGTTGGCATAAATTCCGCCGCTGACCAGGCTGGACGTAATCAGCGCTCCGGTCTTGGAGCGATGAATGTATTCGAGCGTGGCAGCGTCGGCCGGTATGTGTTCTGATTCAATGTCTTTCACCTGGCCGCCGATCATGCCGTCAACGGTCCCGGTGCCGCGCGCTACTTCTTCAATGATCTTGACGCGCGCTTCCGCCGGGCATTTTAGCCGGGCCATGATTTCATAAGCCTGGGTCTGCAAGGCGTCGCCGGCAAGAATGGCGATGGCCTCGCCAAACACCACGTGGCAGGTGGGCTTGCCCCTGCGCAGGTCGTCATTGTCCAAGGCGGGGAGATCGTCATGTATGAGCGAGTATGTGTGCAGCATCTCCAGAGCGCTGCCCAACTCTTCAATGCCTTCGGGCAGGCGTCCGGCAATCATGCGCGCAGCTTCCATGCAGAGGATGGGACGCAGGCGCTTGCCGCCGGCGAACACGCTATGGCGCATAGCCTGGTGAATGGAATCCGGGCGCTGGGTTGGCGAAGGTAATAGCTTTTCCAGCGCCAGATCAGTGAGCTGCTGGCCCTGGTCGAGAATGTCTTTGAGCATCAATCCGTTAAGTATAAAACACGGGGATTGCAAAGCACGTGGAATGCAAAACCAGACGGGCAAGTGACGGACGTAAGGATTCGCCGTACAGCCGTTTAGAGCCATGCAGCCAACAGATAGGCAACAGGGAGCGTTCAATAACGCTCCCCCTTGCTTAAAAGGAATCCCGAATTTCTGTGCGTTATGCCGCGTGTGCCCGTGACATGGGCCGTATGCTGCTGGCGGCCTGCACAATGGCGCGCACGTCTGAGTTATAGCAGCAATCGGAGGCGCCGGCCGAAAGGGCCTGAGTCCACATCTTTTCATCCGGCAGCCGGTGAGTACAGACAATGGTGATTCCGGGGAACCGGTTGTGAAGTTGCTGCACTTCCTTCAGGCCGACCAGTTCAAGATCAACAATAGCTGCGTCAGCGCGATGATAAGGGATGGCGTGAAGCAGTTCATCCATGCCAGTGGCTGTGGTGACTACGCGGAAATGGTTGTTCAGCGACTTGGAGAGGGTGTCCGAAGTCTGGCTGCTGCGTTGTGCGACAACTACGCTGAGAGGTTTCATCGAAGCACTTCCTTGGCGGCTGGGGGTGGAACACCGTTTGCCGTGTGCCACCGGACATCCAATCTGCAGGGGCGTCCTGCAGGCGAGAGGGGAAAAGCTATTTTCTGCCCGAACCTTGAACCCGCTCCGTCGCGGCCTCATAGGGTTCCGGCTGTAACTTGCCGTTCTGCTTGAGGAGGATTTCGACCTTGCCTTCCGCTTCCTCTAATTCCTTTCGGCAGGTAGAGGAAAGCTGCATGCCTTCTTCAAAAAGCTTCAACGCCTGCTCAAGCGGGGTGTTCCCCTTTTCGAGCTCGTCAACAATTTTTTCCAGGCGCTGGAGACAATCTTCAAATTTAGGCACAGGGCCGAAGCTCCGATCTACAGTTTACTCGAATCCGAGCGAGCGGATGATAATTTTTGATCAAAGGACAGCTTGCGAATGAATCGAAATTCATTCGCAAATAGATGACGCAGACCTTCCATCGTTTCCGCTATGTGCCACAAAGTACAAGCTATACTTTGGCCGCGGTTGATCCCATCCCGTCCAGCACTTCCACCGCCGACGAATACCGGCCCAGCGGAGCGGCTACCTGCGCGCCCTGAACCAATCCGTGGACCTGGTGGAGCATCTCGCGGGCAATCTCAATGCCTTCGGCACGCGCCGCTTCGGCATTCGGCGCTTTGCTCATGCGCTCAACAATGGAATCCGGTACGGATACGCGCAGCTCGTTCTTCATGAACTCAGCATTTCTCACGCTGGTCAGCGGCCATATGCCTGCCAGTACCGGCACACGATAATGTTCGATCCGGCGCAGGAACTGTTCCAGCAATGCAATGTCAAATACGGGCTGCGTCACGGCGTAATCCGCGCCTGCCTGGACTTTGTATTCGAAGCGGCGTACTTCCTCGTCGATGTTGACAATGCCCGGATTCGCGCCCACGCCAATCACAAACTTTGTTCCTGTACCAATCGGATTGCTGCCGATATCCAGCCCAAAGTTCAAGTTATGGACGATATTTACCAGGCCGATCGCATCCACGTCAAAAACCGCGGTCGCATCCGGATAGTTGCCCATCTTGGGCGGATCGCCGGTGATGCAGATCAGGTTATGGATGCCCATGGTGTAGCAGCCCAGCAGTTCTGACTGCATGCTAAGCACGTTGCGGTCACGACAGGTAAAGTGCAGCACCGTTTCCATCTCAGCCTGCTGTTGGACCAGCGTGCACAGCGCTAGATTGCTCATGCGCGCCGAAGCACGCGGGCTGTCAGGAATATTGATGGCATCAATGCCTGCGGCTTTGAGAAACTTGGCGCCTTCCACTTCTTTATTGAAGTCAATGCCCTTGGGCGGAACAATCTCCACCAGGGTGACGAACTCGCCGGTGGCAAGTTTGCGCCCCAGGTTTGATCGCTGCGCCAGCGGAGGCGGCGCGACCGTGGCTACACGCTTACGCTCGCTCACGGTAGTAAAGCTGCTGGTTTTGCCTTTCACGTCCGCCATACGAAGGCCGGCCTTCATTGACTTGATGTGTTCCGGCGTGGTTCCGCAGCAGCCGCCAATCAGGCCCACACCGGCCGCGGCGAACTTGCGCGCATAACTGGCCATATATTCCGGCGAACACAGATAGATGTTGCGGCCTTCAATGCTGCGGGGAACTCCTGCGTTGGGTTGCGCCGCCAAAGGCTTGGTGGTCTGGCGACGGATGCGCTCAATGGCCTCCAGCATGGCCACCGGGCCAACGCTGCAATTGCAGCCAATCACGTCCGCGCCCCATTCTTCAATCTTGGCGACAAACGTTTCCGGGCTGGCGCCATCCAGGCAGTTGCCATCTTCATCAATAGTTACCTGGGCCACAATCTGCGTCTGTGGAGAGACTTCCCGCGCAGCCAGAATCGCCTGGTGCAGTTCTTCCAGGTAGCCAAAAGTTTCCAGCATTAAGAAATCCACGCCACCTTCCAGCAATGCAGCCATCTGCTGCTTAAAGGATTCACGTGCTTCTTCGCGAGAGGTCTTGCCCAGCGGCTCAATACGCGTGCCCAGTGGGCCCACGGATCCGGCCACCAGCACGTCTGCGGCGACCTTGGCGTTGTGCGCGTCGGCGGCCTGGCGGGCAAGCTGTGCACCGCGAAAATTGATGTCGTGGACCTTGTCCACCAATCCATGACGGGCGAGCCGATAGGAGTTACCACCGAAGGTGTTGGTTTCAATCACCTCGGCGCCGGAGCTCAGATATTCCTGATGAATGCCGCGGATCAGGTCCGGCTGTATCAGGTTCAGCTCGTCATAGCACTTGTTGATGAACACGCCTTTTGCGTAAATCAGCGTGCCCATGGCACCGTCACAAAGTACGGGACCGCGTTTCAATCGGGATAAGAGATCTAATGCCATTTTTCTCTCTTTCAGAATACCGCAGCCGGCAGAATACTTTCTACTTAGACCATTGAAGGGCGAAATTAGCTGCATGAACGGAAAACTGGAGCGTTCTTTACACCGGAAAGCCTCGCTTGATTTCAGCAAAAGCCGGATGACCACGCGGGTTTGTGCGCATGAGCGAGCGAAGCATCAAAGTCGCTCTGCTATAATCGCGGTTTCATAACAAAGGGTTTAGGTCAATTGAGAAGAGCTCAAAACAGATATGTTCTGGGAGTGGCGCTGGCTGCATGCCTCGCCGTGCTGGCCGGATGCGGATCCAGCAGTTCCTCCTCTAACTCGCAAACGGCCCCGCTTACCAACATCAAGAAAAGAGTCCTGGTTTCCAATGAGTCTGGAGTGGTGCGGATTGTGGACGCTGCCCGGGACACGTTGAGCAACAAGACTGTGGGTCTCACGGCGCCGACCAAAATGCTCACCGCGGGTGGCTTCACGTTCATTGCCCAGAACACGACCCTGGTCGGCATTTTCGATAATGCCAAGGAGACCATCGTTTTCAATACGCCAACGGCAGATATTGCCAGCGACATTGCGCTCAGTCCGGATGGATCTACCGGCTGGGTGGCGGAAAGAAACGTTGGCCTGGTGCAAGCCGTAAGCACATCGTCAGGCGCGGTGGTGGCAAATATCTCCATTCCCAACGTGGTTCGTCTGTCCATGAGTCCCAACGGCACCCGGCTGCTTGCGTTTACAGATACGTTGAAGCCGCAGGCCAATGCGGACAATTTCTGGGTGATAGATACCAATAGCGTGGTCAACACGCCGAACAAGAGCGCCACCCCCGTGACCGCACCTTCACTCGATCAGCCCTTTACCGCGGTCTTTAATGGCAGTGAGACGCAGGCGTTTATCTTGAGCTGCGGAAAGCCATGTGGCGGAACCGGTGTGGGTGCGAATGTATCCAAGATGGATTTCACCACGCCGTCCGCGCCCGGCACGATCGCCAGCATTCCTGTTCTGGCCGCCACTACCGGCCTCATCAACGGTACCAGTCTCTTTGTTGCGGGAACGCCTCTGGCGACAGGTTTTGGGACCTTGCAGGTGATTGATACTGGTTCTTTGGCGCTGGTGGGCGCCGCCAGCCAGATTACAGATGGTATCCATCTTAAGATGGCACTGGCGTCGAATAGCCGTTTGTATATCGCGTCCAAGGCGTGCACGCCGGGACCTATCAATGCGGCGAACCAGGTGGCAGGATGCTTAAGCATTGCCAACATCAGCAGCCCGCCGGGGGCTAGTGGATTGCCCATCGCACGACCAATCGAATCTGCTTTCCGACAAAACCTTGATGTAACCGGTTTCCAGGCAATCTCCGGACGCAACATCATGTACGTGGTGCAGGGTGGCGAGCTAGATATTTTCGATACCGGGCTGGATGCTCCTTCACCCACCATCACGGTGATTGATATTGTCGGAGTGGCGATAGACGCCGTTCAGATCGATCCTTAAGCCGTCTCAATCTTACTTTTCCGGTGTCAGCGTCAAGCTGTGCGACCTGGCGCTTTGCACTGCTTCATCAGAA
>WNFC01001098.1_pt1 | contig 45054 bp, 43 predicted proteins | sample 5400541 | NCBI WGS metagenome assembly WNFC01 (sample SAMN13153342, study PRJNA577476) | soil metagenome | isolation source: 120 cm saprolite under Douglas fir tree site 2 hole 2 replicate 1 | place: USA:California | collected 2015-04-18 | reverse complement strand
CCACGCCGCTCGTACCTACGGATACGCTGGTGGCGACGCTGGGCGCGACGGCGGTGCGTCCCCAACGCGATTCCGCGGTCGTCGCGGCCCTCACCCAGCGGCCGGATCTCAAGGCGGAGCTGGCGCGCGCGGGGGCGGCGCGGCAGGGCGGGGCCGCGATCCGGGCGGAACGGCTGCCGCGGCTTGCGCTCGGGGCCGACTACGGGGTGAACGGGCCGACGATGCCTCGGGCGATCGCCACGCGCGACGTCACGCTCCAGGTGAGCGTGCCCATCCTCGATGGCTTCCGGCGCGAGGCGCGGCTCGCGGAGCAGGACGCCGTGGTGCGCGAGTCCGAGGTGCGCGAGCGCGATCTGCGCCAGCAAATCGTGGCCGACGTGGATGGCGCGCTGCTCGATCTCCATTCGGCGGATGCGCAGCAGGTGGTCGCCGCGGAGCAGCTGCGCCTCGCGGCGGATGAACTCTCCCAGTCGCGCCAGCGCTTCAAGGCCGGGGTCGCGGGGAACATCGAGGTGATCAACGCGCAGTCGAGCCTGATTCGGGCGCGCGACGCCGACATCGACGCCCGCTTCGCCGCCGCCAGCGCGCGGGTCTCCCTGGCGCGCGCCGCGGGCGTCGCGCGCACGCTGCACTAACCATCGAACTACAGGACGAGCGAGTCTATGGCTACCACGGTGGAACCCCAAGTGAAGCGTGAGACCGGCGCTAGGGTCGAGCCCTCGAGCGCCGCCCCGGCTGCGGCCGGCGGCCGTCGCACGGTGTTCGCGATCATGGGCGTGGTGCTGCTCGCCCTCGTGGGCCTGGGTGCGCGCCGCTGGATCTATGGCCTGAGCCACGTATCGACGGACGATGCCCAGGCCGATGGGCACATCATCCCTATCCTGCCGAAGGTGGGGGGCTTTGTGACCGAGGTGCGGGTGGACGAGAACCGTTCCGTCAAAGCCGGGGATACGCTGGTGGTGCTCGATGACCGCGACTACCGGGCGCGGCTCGCCCAGGCGGACGCGGATCTCGCGGTGGCGCTCGCGGGCGTGAGCAATCGCGCGCGCGTCGGCCAGGCGGAGGCGCAGGTGGAGCAAGCGCAGGCGAACGCGCTCAAGGCGCATGCCGATCTAGACCGGCTGCGGCCGCTCGCCCTGCAGGACATCGTCAGCAAGCAGCAGCTGGACGCGGCCGAGGCCGCGTCGAGCGCCGCCGACGCCGCCCGCGCGGCCGCCCAAGCGGGGCTGTTGGCGGCCGACGCCCGCGTCGGTGCGGCCCGCGCCGCCCGCGACCAGGCGGCCCTGAACCTCTCCTATACCCGCCTCGCGGCCCCGTTCTTCGGGGTGGTGAGCAAGAAGACCGTGGAGCTGGGCCAGCTCGTGCAGCCGGGTCAGCCGCTCATGAGCGTGGTGCCGCTCGACGACGTCTGGATCACGGCTAACCTGAAGGAAACCGAGATCGAGAACGTGAAGCCCGGTGAGCCGGTCGATTTCACCGTCGACGCTTACCACGGGCTCCACTTCCGCGGCCACGTGCAGAGCCTGTCGCCCGCCACGGGGGCGCGCTTCTCGCTGTTGCCACCCGACAACGCCACCGGGAACTTCACGAAGGTCGTGCAGCGGGTGCCGGTGCGCGTCCGCCCCGACAAAGTGGATCCGGCGCACCCGTTGCGGCCGGGGATGAGCGTGGTGGTCACGATTACGACCAAGTAACGACCCGTGACCACCGCCGCCCTGCCGCTGCCGGCACTCGCCGACAAGGAGCGCTACCGCAACCGCTACATCATCGCGGTCACGGTCTCGCTCGCGTCGGTGCTCGAGCTCCTGGACACGAGCATCGTGAACGTGGCGATCCCGCACATGATGGGGAACCTGGGCGCGACGCTCGACGAGATCGCCTGGGTCTCGACCGGCTACATCGTGGCGAATGTCATCATCCTGCCGATCACGGGGTGGCTGTCGGCGTACTTCGGACGCCGCCGCTACTTCGCGGGCTCGATCGCGATCTTCGTCATCGCGTCGTTCTTCTGCGGCAATGCCCATTCGCTCGCGGCGCTCGTGTTCTGGCGGATCATCCAGGGCCTGGGCGGCGGAGCGCTGCTCTCCACCTCACAGGCGATCCTGTACGAAGAGTTCCCGCGCGAGGAATTCGGCACCGCGATGGCCATCTTCGGCGTGGGTGTGATGGTGGGGCCGACGCTCGGGCCGACGCTCGGCGGCTACATTACCGACGCGTTCGGCTGGCCGTGGATCTTCTACATCAACATCCCCATCGGCATGCTGGCCCTGGCGTTGTCGCTCAGCTACATCTTCAACTCGCGTTTCCAGCAGAAGGTCTCGCAGATCGACTACCTCGGGCTGCTGCTGCTCGCGGTGGGCATCGGCACGCTCCAGACAATGCTCGAGCGCGGCGAGCGACTCGACTGGTTCGCTTCGGGCGAGGTGGTGACCTACGCGCTGATCAGCGCCGCCTGTCTCAGCGCCTTCGTGTGGCACGAGCTCACGACCGAGTATCCGGTGGTCGATCTGCGGATCCTGAAGAGCCGCCAGCTAGCGGTGGGCGTGCTGTTCGGCTTGATCCTCGGGGTGTGTCTCTACGCCACGATCTTCGTGCTTCCCGTGTACCTGCAGAACCTGCAGAACTTCACGGCCGAACAGACCGGCTTCGTCATCCTGCCGGGGGCGCTCGCCAGCGCGTTCACGATGGCAGTCATGGGCCGCTTCACGGCCAAGTTCGACGGACGGCTCTCGATCCTGGCGGGGGTGAGTATCTTCGCTCTCTCGATGTGGAAGCACGCCCACTTCACGACCGAGAGCGGGATGGCGGACTTCTTCTGGCCGCTGATCCTGCGCGGCGTGGGACTCGGGCTCATCTTCGTGCCGCTCACGAACCTGGCGCTCGCCGATCTGCCGATGAGCAAGATCCCGAACGGCACTGGCCTCTTTAACCTGATGCGGCAGCTCGGTGGGAGCGTGGGGATCGCGGTCTCCGCGACGCTGGTGCAGCGGTTCGAGGCGATCAATCGTGCCGAGCTGGCCGCGAACATCACGCAGTTCAGCGAGGCGACGCGGGAGCGTCTGAGCGGCATCACCGCGATGCTCTTGGCGAAGGGCACCCCGGCGCCGCTCGCCGACTCGAAGGCCCTGATGATCTTGAACGGGCAAGTCACGCGGCAGGCACTGATGCTCTCGTTCGACCACCTGTTCCTGTTGTTCGGAGCGTGCTTCGTGCTGTCGCTGCCACTCCTCTTGCTCATGCACCGGAGCCGGGGGGCGTCGGGCGCGGCGGAAGTGGCACACTGACGATGCCCCAGCGACGAGGAGTCCAGGTCGGCGACGTGGCACCCGATTTCGAGCTCCCCGACCAGTCGGGCACGCCCGTTCGGCTGCGCGACCTCGTCGGCCAGCGCCCCATCGTGTTGTACTTCTATCCGAAGGACAAGACGCCCGGCTGCACGATCGAGGCGCGGGCGTTCCGGGACAGCTACGGCGGCTTCACCGACGCCGGTGCCGCGGTGCTGGGCGTGAGCTCCGATTCGGTGGCATCCCACCGCCACTTCGCGGCAAGCGAGGGGCTGCCGTTCCGGCTGCTCTCGGATCGCGCCGGGGTGGTGCGGGAGCTGTTCGGCGTGGAACGGACGCTCGGAGTCCTGCCGGGTCGGGTGACTTACGTGATCGACCGCACCGGCGTGGTGCGGCACGTCTACTCGTCGCAGCTCCACGTGACGCGCCACTCCCGAGAGGCGCTGGACGCGCTGCGCGCACTCCCAGCGCCCGCGCCGTGAGCGGCGGGGCCGCCCTCATTACGGGGGCATCGAGCGGCATCGGGCTCGAGCTGGCCAAGCTGTTCGCCCAGGACGGGCACGACCTCGTGCTGGTGGCGCGCCGCGGCGACCGGCTGCGCGAGCTCGCGGCCGAGCTCGCGAGCCACCACCGGGTGCGCTCGACGGTGATGACGGCGGACCTGGCCGACGCGGGCACGCCACCCGACATCGCGCGCAGCGTCGCAGCGGCCGGTATCGAGATACGCTACCTCGTCAACAACGCCGGCTACGGGCTCGCCGGCCGGTTCGCGGAGACGGACATCACCACCGAGCTCCGGATGCTTCAGGTCAACGTCAGCGCCCTCACCCACCTGACCAAGCTGTTTCTGCCCGGGATGCTGGCGCGGCACGAGGGGGCGATCCTGAACGTCGCCTCCACGGCCGGATTCGTGCCCGGGCCACTCATGGCCGTTTACTACGCGACGAAAGCCTACGTGATCTCGTTTTCCGAGGCCCTGGCGGAGGAGCTCACCGGGTCGGGCGCGACGGTGACGGTGTTGTGCCCGGGCGCGACGCGGACGGAGTTCTGGGGGGTGGCCGGCATGGACGCGACTGCGCGGCTGCTCCGGCGGCCCTGGGTGGCCGACGCCCCGAGCGTCGCGCGCGCCGGCTACGAGGGGCTACGGGCGGGGACCCGGATGGTGATTCCCGGTCTCGCCAACAAGGTCATGGTGCAGAGCATCCGGGTCGCGCCCCGCGTCCTGCTCGCGAAGATCGCGCGCCGCCTCCAGGAGAGCGTCCGCGGCTAGCGCACCTCGGCCATCGCGGCGGTGACGAGGAGCGCGCGGACGATCCCGAGCGCTCCTTCGACGTTTTCGAACCACTCGGTCGCGAGGTGCGCGTCGCCGGCCTTGCCCCCCGCCCCGAGGGCGATCGCGGGGATGCCGAGGGCGATCGGCACGTTGGCATCGGTCGACGCGCTCGCCAACTCGGCGTCGCGACCCAGGGCGCGCGTGGCCGCGATCGCCGCCTGGACCAGGGGATGAGCCCGCGGCGTGACACCCGAGGGCCGATCGCCCAGGAGCTCGAGCGCGAATCCCAGTGGCGGCGTGCCCGGAGTGCGGTGGCGGTTTTCGTCGTCCGCCGCGCGCTCGAGGGCGGCGCGGACGGTGACGTCGAGCTGCGCCAGGGCGCGTGGGTCCTCGCTCCGCAGGTCGAGATCGAGCCAGGCGTCCTGGGGGATTGAGTTGAGCGCGGTGCCACCCCCGAGGCGAACGACCGCGCAGGTCGTGCGGGGCATCCGGGGCGCGGGGAGGTCGGCGAGCAGGGCGGCGGCGCGCCCGACCGCATTTGCCGGGTTCGCGACGCCGAACGCGGCCCACGAATGGCCCCCCGGGCCGCGGAACGTGACGTGGTAGCGCTTGGCGCCGAGGGCGCGATGGATGACGCGCTCGAGCCCGGCGCCGTCCAAGGCGATGAACGCGGTCGGGGCCGTGTGGGGAGGAGCGCTGCCCGCGGCTCGCTCGTCACCGCCCCCATTCAAGAGATACTTCACGCCCCGCAAGTCGCCCGAGCCTTCTTCACCGACCGTAGCGGCGAACAGCACCGGCCGGCTGGTCGCGAGCCGCGCCGTCACCATCGCGTCCGCCACGGCCACGAGGGCCGCCAGGCCGCGCGCGTTGTCGGAGATCCCTGGTCCCTCGAGCCGCTGGCCGCGCCGCTCCACCTGCACGTCCACCTCCGGCCCGAACACGGTATCGAGGTGGGCCGCCACCACCACTGGCCCGCGCGTGTCCTCCGGTTCGCCGTTCCTGCTGCTTCCCGCGTTCTCCCCGTTTCCCCCGCCCCCTCCCCCGTGGAACCATCCGTGTACGTTCCCCGCGCGGTCGACCGCTACTTCGCGCAGAGCGATCTCGCGGAACAGCTCTGCCACGCGCGCCCCGCGCTGCCCCTCGGCGCCGGTCGGGGCGGGAATCGCCGACAGCGCCGCCTGGCGGACGAGAGTCAGTTCGTCCGTGCGTTCGACGTGATGGCGCGCCGCGCGGATGCGCTCGTGCGCGAGCAGGCGCGAGAGGGTGCGGTCCACGGTCTTCACACTAACCCGCTTGACGCTGAGGGGCGAGAGGGTGAACTCTTGGGCATGGAAGAGCGCGAACTGATCTACGACTGGAACCGGGCCGGGGCGGCCTTCGACTGGACCCGCGCCCGGGTCGACCTGAACGACGAGACGCTGCGCGACGGCCTGCAGTCCCCCTCGGTCCACGACCCCTCGCTGGACGTGAAAAAGCGGCTCCTCCACCTGATGGCCGAGCTCGGCATCGTGGCCGCCGATATTGGCCTGCCGGGCGCGGGTCCCCGGGCCGTGGCGCAAGTGCGGGCCCTCGCGACCGAGATCCGCGACGCTGGGCTGCCGATCGCCCCGAATTGCGCGGCGCGCACGGTGATCGCAGACGTCGAGCCGATCGTCCGGATCGCCGACGAGCTCGGGATCCCGATCGAGGCCGCGACGTTCATCGGCTCGTCGCCGATCCGCCAATACGCCGAAGACTGGACGCTCGAGCACATCCTCAGGTCCAGCGAGGAGGCCGTGACGTACGCTGTGAGGCACGGGTTGCCGGTGATGTACGTGACGGAGGACACGACGCGGGCGCAGCCTGAGGTGCTGCGGGCTCTCTATGCGGCGGCGATCGCGTGCGGGGCGACCCGCATCTGTCTCTCGGATACGGTGGGGCACGCGACGCCGGATGGCGTGGCGGCGCTGGTGGGGTTCGTGAAGCGGGAGATCGTCGGATCCCACGCCGTGAAGATCGACTGGCATGGGCACCGCGACCGCGGGATGGGACTGATCAACTGTCTCGCCGCGATCGAGGCGGGGGTGGACCGGGTCCACGGCACGGCGCTCGGCGTGGGAGAGCGCGTTGGGAACGCCGAGATGGATCTGCTGCTCGTGAACCTGAAACTTTTGGGCGCGCACCGGCACGACATCGCGCAGCTGCCCGCCTACTGCCGGCTCGTCGCCGACGCCGTCGGCGTACCGATCCCGGTGAACTACCCGGTGCTGGGAGCGGATGCGTTCCGCACGGGCACCGGCGTGCACGCGGCCGCGATCATCAAGGCCAAGAAGAAGGGGCACGCCTGGCTCGCGGACCGCGTCTACAGCTCCGTGCCGGCGCAGGAGTTCGGTCTCGAGCAGAAGATCGAGATCTCGCCGATGTCCGGTCTCTCCAATGTGAAATACTGGCTCGAGACGCACGGCCACGACCCCGAGAACGAGGCGGCGTGCCGCGTGCTGTTCGAGGCGGCCAAGCGGACCGACCGCGTGCTGTCCGATGAGGAGTGTCATCGACTGCTGAAGCAGGTGATATGGCGGTAGGGTCGTTCCGCGAGATCGAGCGCGCGTACTTCGACTTGCGATGGCACCTCGATCCCGTGGCTGCGACACAGGCGGGCGTGAAGACCTACGACGGCCACTACGGGCGCTTCAGTCCCGGCGCCCTTGCTCCCCATCTCGCCGCGCTCAAGGCGCTGGCGGTCGCGCTGGAGGAGACGCCCGTCGACGGGCTGGCAGAGGAAGTCGACCGCACCGCCCTCCTGAACGAGATCCGCGTCGCGCTCCGGCGCTTCGAGCGCGAGCGCCCGCAGGCGAAGAACCCCGGGTTCTGGCTGGCGCACGTGCTGAGCGGGCTGCACTTCCTGCTGGTCCGGCGGGACCGCACGCCCGCCGAGAAAGCGGTGGCGCTCACGGGACGGTTGGAGGACGTGCCCGCGCTGCTGGACGACGCGCGCGCCGCGCTGCTCGAGCCAGTGCGGGTGTTCGTGGACACGGCGCTGCAGGTCCACACGGGTGGCCTCGCGCTCGTTCGCGAGGTCGGCGCCGCGCTAGCGGACCTGACCCCGCCTGAAGCGGCGCGACTCGCGGCCGCCGCGGATGGGGCGGCCGCCGCGCTCGAGGCGTTCGCCCGCGACTTGGAGCGCTGGCGCGAGACGGCGTCGGAGCAATTCGCGTTGGGTGACGACGACTTCAACTTTCATCTGCACTACGAGCATGCGCTGCGCGACACGGCGCCCGAGTTGTGGCGCTACGGCCTGCACTTGAAAGAAGAGCTTGAGGCCGATCTGGCGCGCCGCGCCGCTCGCCTCGATCACGCCAAGCGCTGGCCCGACGTGGCCGACCGGCTGCGCGCCGACCATCCGCCGGCGACGGGTCTGGTGAAGGCCTACGCGACGGAGATGGCGCGGGCGCGTGACTTCGTCGCGGCGCGCGAGCTGGCACCGATCCCGGATGCCCCCCTCGACGTGGTCCCCACGCCGGCGTTCATGCGACCCATCATCCCGTTCGCCGCCTACGACAGCCCCGGGCCGTACTCCGGCGACCGCACCGGCTGGTTCTACGTCACGCTGCCGGACCCGCAGTTGCCGGCCGGCGTTCAGGACCGCATGCTTCGCGACCACTGCCGTCACGAGCTCGCCATCACCGCCCTGCACGAGGGCTACCCCGGCCATCACCTCCAGCTCGTGCAGGCGCAAGCGCAGCCGTCCGAGACCCGCAAGAACGTGTGGACGCCGCTCACGGTCGAGGGCTGGGCGCTGTACTGCGAAGACATGATGGGCGAAGAAGGGTTCTACCGGTCCGAGGAGGAGCAGTTCTTCCAGCGGGTGCACCTCTTGTGGCGCGCCGCGCGGGTGCTGCTCGATGTCGGGCTGCACACTCGGGGTATGACGTTCGAGCAGGCGGTCGATTACCTCGTGGCGGAGCTGCACGTGGATCGCGCCAATGCGGAGGCGGAGGTGCGCCGCTATTGCGCCGAGCCTGCCCAGCCGCTGTGCTACGCGGTGGGGCGCCGCGAGATCCTACGGCTGCGGGCCGACTTCCGCGCGGCCCGTGGCGCCGGGTCGAGCCTGCGCGGGTTCCACGATGCGCTGCTCGCCTACGGCGGCCTGCCCGTCGCCTTGATTCGCTGGGGCCTCGGTCTCAATGCCTAGGGGCGGGGCGCCGCCCTCAGCCCTCCCTCGTCAAGTCACGCTGTTCGGCTGGGTCTCGCTCCTGAACGACTTCGCGAGCGAGATGATCTATCCGCTGCTGCCGGCCTTCGTAACGGGAGTGTTAGGCGCGGGGCCGAGCGCGCTGGGCGCGCTCGACGGCGCGGCGGAGTTCACCGCGGCCTTCGTGAAGCTCGCGGCCGGACGGCTGGCGGACCGCCGGCCGCTGCGTGGGCGCATGATCGTGATCGGCTACGTCGTCGCGGTCATGGTGCGGCCCGTCATCGCGCTCACCGGGGCGGCGTGGCAGGTCATCGGGTTGCGGGTGGTGGACCGCATCGGCAAGGGCATCCGAACGCCGCCGCGTGACGCGCTGATCGCGGACATCACACCGCCCGCCATGCGAGGTCGGGCGTTCGGGCTGCAGCGCGGCATGGACCACGCCGGCGCCGTGCTCGGGCCGCTCGTCGCCTGGTGGCTGCTCGCGGCCGGGCACGCCGACCTGCGGGCGGTGATCGGGGCAAGCATTGCGCCCGGCGTGGTCGTCGTGCTACTGGCGCTGTGGGCCGTGCGCGACGCCGCCAGGCGTCAGGGTGAGGCGCCGGAGCAGGGGCGGCCCGGGCCGGCCGCTGCCGCCGCGGCTATGGGCGCGGACACACCGACCCCGGCCCGGGCGTTCGCGCCGCTCCTCGCCATCGCGTGCTTCTATCTCCTTCGCATGCCCGACACGCTGATTATCCTGCGCTCGCAACAGCTCGGCGTCCCGGTGGCGGTTGTCCCACTCCTCTGGGCCGCGGTGCACGTGGTGCGCTCGTCGTCCAGCTTCTTCGGCGGCGCGGCAAGCGACCGGCTGGGTCCTGGCCGCACGATGTGGGTCGGATGGCTCGTGTATGCGGCGCTCGCCCTCGCGATGGCGCGCGCGCAGTCGGCGGGCGCCGCGTGGGCGGTGTTCCTCGGGATCGGTCTGGTCGCGGGTCTCACGGAAAGTCCTGAACGCGCGCTCGTGGCCCGGCTCGCGGGCGCGCGTCAGGGGAGCGGGTTCGGCGTCTATCACAGCGTTACGGGGTTCGCCGCGCTCGTCGGTGGCGTGGCCCTGGGCGCTGCGTTTCAAGTGTACGGCGCGGGGCCGGCGTTCCTCGTCAGCGCGCTGGGAGGGCTCGCGCTGGTCGTTGCCTGGCCGGTGGTTGCGAGCCGGCGCACTCGCTGAGGTCGCCGGGTCGGGCGAAGGCTTCCGCGCGGGCCTCGGAGATCGGCGCTAGGGAATCGACAACAACACCCACGCGGCCGCCGCGATCAGCAGCGGCGCGGAGTACACGCCTGGCATGAACTGCCGCCGATAGAGCGACGCGCCGATGTGCAGCGCGCCGTTTCCCAGCATGAAGACCGCGATCGCCGACGACGGGACCGCCATCCACGCGGCCTTGGCGAACGCGAACGGTGAGAGGCTCGCGAGGCCGATCACGGCCACGACGAGGCCCCCGAGCCAGATGCCGAAGGTAAAGGTCGGCAAGGGGAGGAACGGCACGCGCTCGCGGATCGCGCGGGCCGCGGGATTGTACACCGATAGGAACCCGGTCACGGCTTCATCGGCTACGTGAATCGCCAGGGCGGCGCACAGCGTGACCCACGCGAGGCCGAAGCGCGACCCTTCCGCTAGGGGCGCGAGCATGGGCTCGGGCTCCCCGCGAGCCCCGAGGCGGGCCGAGTCATGGTGCCTAAGTTACGCCGTGGCTTGCCGATGTTCAATTTCGAACATAGGTTCGAAATCTTGACACCTACAGCTCCCTGGCTCACGGCCGCGCGCGAGGGGACTCGGGTCGCGGCACCGGCAACTGAGCCGCGGCCTGAGCCCCAGCGCCTCGCGGAGACCGTCCACGGTCACGTCGTCATCGTCACCGGCGGGGCGACGGGGTTGGGCCGCGCGACCGCGCTCGAATTCGCCCAGCACGGCGTGGCTGTGGGGATCAACTACGTCGAGCTGCCCGACCGCGACGTCGGCGCCCAAGCACTGCTCACCGAGACGGCCATCCGCGCGCTCGGCGTGCCCGTGTACTGCGCCCGCTGCGATGTGCGCAGCCGCGACGACGTGGAGCGGTTCGTCACCGCCGTGCGGGAGCGGTTGGGTGGGGTGCACTACCTCGTCAACAACGCCGGTGTGACCCACGACGGGGCGCTGTGGCGCCTCACGCCCGAGGCGTGGCAGGAGGTGCTCGACACCAACGTCACGGGCGCGTTCAACTGCATCCAGGCGGTGGCCGGGCCGATGCGAGCCCAGCGTTACGGCAAGATCGTGAACGTCGCGAGTCACCAGGCGTTCCGACCAGGGTTCGGCATCGCCAACTACGCCGCCAGCAAGGCGGCGCTGATTGGACTCACCAAGTCGGCCGCGGTGGACTTGGGCCCCTCCAACGTGAACGTCAACGCCGTGGCCCCGGGATTCGTGAAGACCGATCTGCTGTCGAAGTTGCCGCGAGAGGTGCTGGAGCGCGCCGAGCACGAATCGGTGCTGGGTCGCGTGGCGGAGCCGGAGGACGTGGCGCGGGTGATCGTGTTCTTGTGCAGTGACGCGGCGCGCCATGTGACCGGCCAGGTGATCATCGTGGACGGCGGCTTGACGCTCGCTTCTTGAAAATCCGCGGCGCGGACACGATATTGCCCGCCGGAACTAATCCTTTGAAAAATAACTACTTACTGCGCGCGCTCCGGGGCGTGGCGCTGTGGGGCGCCGCGTGCGGAGGCCACTCAGGGACCCTCACGCCCGCGCCGACGGCGCCCTTGCCGACCGCGGGGATCGCGGCGCAACAGGTGAGCGTGCTGCCGCTCACGCTCATCGCCCTGGACGATTCGCTGCGCTGGCAGGCGCCGCTCGGCGAGCGGCGCGCGGCGCTCGCGAAGAGCGACAGCGTGATCGGCGCGCTGCTCAAGGCGCGCGCACCGGAAGTGAACTGGATCCTCCCCGACGAGCTGCGCCGCGCCGCCCGCCGCGCCCCTGGCGTGGCCCCCGATCCCGATCGCATGGGAACAGCGATTCTGATGCACGGGGGAGGCGTGCCGGAGCTCGTCCCCGATCCACTCCGCAACGAGCTGCGCACGCTTGCCGCCCTCGCCGGCGCCGGCGGGGGGCGCTATGCACTCGTGCCAGCCGGGCTGATCCTGCGGCGGTCCGGGGGCGCGGTGGCGGCGAAGACCGCGGGCGCGGCGGGGCCGTCGGGGGCCGGCACGGCGGAGCTGACGGTCGTGATCGTCGACGTGCGAACCGGTCGGATCGGGTTCAGGACCGTGGCGCGGGGCGAGGGGGACGATCCCTGGACGGCGCTGACACGCGCCGTCAAGAGCCTCACGCCGGGGCTGCCGTGAGGCGCGAGGCGACCCTCATCGCTGGCGATGGCATTGGGCCCGAGATCACTGAGGCGACCCTAGCCGTGCTCGACGCACTCGGCATGGCGTTCGACTGGGACGAGCAGTACGGCGGGATGAGTGCCGTGGAGAAAGCCGGCACGCCGCTCCCCAACGCCACGCTCGACTCGATCCGCCGCACCAAACTGGCGCTCAAGGGCCCGCTCACGACGCCGACCGACGGCGGGTACCGCTCGGTCAACGTGGCGCTGCGCCAGGAGTTCGAGCTGTACGCCAACGTGCGCCCGGTGAAGTCGATGGTGCCGGGCGGGCGCTACCCGGACGTCGATCTCGTGATCGTGCGTGAGAACACGGAGGGGATGTACGTGGGATACGACCGCACGTTCAAGGTGGGCGCCGACCCCAAGGCGCTGGCCCAGTCGATGTCGGTGATGACCCGCGACGGCTGCCGGCGGATCGTCCGCTACGCCTTCGAGTACGCGAAGCGACATGGGCGCACCAAGGTCACGGTGGTGCATAAGGCCAATATCCTCAAGGCGACGTCGGGCCTGTTCCTTGAGACGGCGAGGATGATCGCCCGGGAATACGAAGGCCAGATCGCCTCCGACGACAAGATCGTGGACAACGCGGCCATGCAGCTCGTGATTAATCCGGCCCAGTTCGACATCATCGTCACGACCAACCTGTTCGGTGACATCCTCTCCGACGAGGCTTCGGGACTGGTTGGGGGGTTGGGGCTCGCGCCCGGGGCCAACATCGGTGCCGAGGCCGCGATCTTCGAGGCGGTGCACGGCTCGGCTCCGGATATTGCAGGGCAGGGGATCGCAAACCCGGCGGCCCAGATGCTCGCCGCCGCCATGATGTTGGACCACGTCGCGGAGCTCGAGGCGGCGCGCCGGCTACGCCGCGCTCTCGAGACGGCGATCGTGAAGGACAACGTCCGTACGAAGGACCTGGGGGGCAGTGCTTCGACCACCGAGTTCGCCCGGGCCGTGGCCCGGCGGGTCTAGCCACCCGTGCGCCCGCTGCGGCCAATCGACGGCCGGGATTGCGCTCGGGGAGCGCTGCGCGACCTGTTCCAGTGAGGTCGCGCGCAAAGCCGCTCGGATCGGGCGGCTCGTCGCGGGCGTGACTACCTTGCTGCTCGCGGGGTACCTGATGATCACGCTGCGCACGGTGGCGCCCACCTGGCAAACCACGGCGCGGACCGTGGGCGCGGCGGCGACCGTGGCGTGGTACCTACTGACCTTCCGGATCGTGAAGAGGATCGCGCTCGAATGGATACGCTGAAGCTATTGGTGACGGGCTGCGTGCTCGCGGGGTGCGCCGTCCCGGCGGCGGCCCAGACCTCGCTGTCGATCTATACGGACGGGCGCGTGGTGGTGCGGCGGAGCCTGCCGCAGCCGCTCGAGAAGGGGCGCAATACGCTCACCTTGAAGCTCGACGGGCTCGACCCGACAACGCTCTTCTCCCCTGACACGGGCGTGGGGCTCGTGACCGCCGTGCTCCGGCCAGCGAGCGAGCGCGCCCCGGCGCTCGAGAGCGCGGTGGGCCAGACCCTCACGTTCCTACGCGGCAAGGGGGATACGCTGCGGGCGACGGTGGTGCGGGTGAGTCCGCCGCAGTATCGGCTGTCGGACGGCCGGTTCCTCCTGTCCGAGCCGGGCGAGCCGGTCGTCCCGGCTGAAGTGGTGCGGACCGCGCCCGAGGCCACGGTGACGCTCGAGGCGGCGCGGGCGCGCCCCCGCACCGAGCTCGCCTACGTCGTAGACGGCGGGGCGCGCTGGGCGGCGACCTACCAGGTCCTCCTGGCTGGGGCGAGGTGTCAGGTCTCGGGGTCGGCCACGGTCACATCGCAAGCGCTCCGTGCCGACAGCGCCGAGGTGCAGCTCGTCGCCGGGTCGATCAACCGCGCGGCTCCCGAGCCGCGCCCCTCCTACGGGGCCCGGGCGGTCCCACAGCTTGCCATGGTGACCGCGGACGGGGGGGCGGCGACCGAACAGGCGGTGGGCGAAACCCACGTGTACGATCTCCCCGGCCGGCTCTCCCTCGTGGCGGCAACCCCGGTGACGACGGCGCTGTTTCCCCGCACCAGCGTCGCCTACGGGCGGGAGTACGTCGTGCCGGGCGTCATGCCGTGGCGCGGCTTCCTGGGCCAGTCGCCGGCCGAGTCGGACCGCGTCCCGGTGCAGGTCTGGTACACGCTCAAGCGGGGCCGCGGGACGACATTCGGCGATCGCCCGCTTCCCGGCGGCACCGTGACCTTGTATCAAGCGGATTCGAGCGGGCGGGTCGAGCTCGTGGGGGAGGCGCGCACTGACCATACCGCCCCCGGCCGCGATCTGCGGGTGTTGTCGGGCGCCGCCTTCGATGTGACCGCGGAGCGCGTGCAGACGGACTACAGCCAGGAGCAGCTTGCGCCGGCGCGGCGCGGCGTGGCGCCGCGGCAGCGCGTCACGGCGGCGTACAAAGTCACGCTCGCGAACGCGAAGCCGGAGGCTGTGACGGTCGACGTCCGCGAGGCGCGCTTCGGCGTGTGGCGCGTGGTCGAGAGCAGCCTCCCGGCGGAGAAACTCTCGGCGACTGAAGTGCGGTTCCGCGTCCAGGTGCCCGCGAACGGCGACGCCACGCTCACCTACACCCTGCAGGCGGAGTCGTGACGGTCCAGATCCTCCACCTCTCCGACCTCCACTTCGGCAATCTCGCCGAGATCGAGCAGATCGAGTCGCTCGAGCGCACCATTCCGGACCTGCGGCCCGATGCGATCGTGATCTCGGGCGATCTGTCGCAGCGAGCGCGCCACGGGGAGTTCCAGCGGGCGCGCGCACTCGCTCAGATCGCGGCCCGGACCGCGCCAGTGCACGTGATCCCGGGCAACCACGACGTGTGCTGGTGGGTCCGGCCGCTCGTGCCGTTCGCCAAGGGGCCGCTGTACGCCAAGTACCGCCGCTACTTCGGCGCCGACGTCGCGCCCACACTCACCCTTCCCGGGGCGCTCATCGCGAGCGCGTGCACGTCGCACGGGGCCGCATGGGGCTCGCTCACCCTGCGTGTGCGCGACCTCGCCGTGAAGGGCCATCTGCCGAAGCGCGAGATCGAGCGGGTGCGCGCCCTGTTCGCGACGGCGCCGCCCGAGCAGGCGCGCGTTCTCGTGGTGCATCACAACGTGCTGCGCGGCGACATTTCGCACCGCATGGGGCTCGCTCGCTGGCGCCAGGCGCAGCGGCGCGTCGTGGCGAGCGGCGCCGACGTAGTGCTGTGTGGACACGATCACCAGGAAGGGGCGGAGCTGTTGGACGGGCGCGTGGTGGTGTCGACCGCCGGCACGCTGTGCCAGCGCACGCGCGGCGGTCGCCCCACGAGCTTCAACTTCGTGACCATCGAGCCCACAGCGGTGCACATCACCTTCTTCCGCTGGGACGCGGCGCACGCGCGGTTCCAGGCGTCGGACACGGCGGCGTTCGCGCGCGGAGCGGCGGCCGGAGGGGGAGACGCCGCCACGAGCGCTGCCCGGGTGCCCGCCGCGACCGGCTCAAGCGCGCGGACGTCGGGGACTTAAGGAAAGCGCGCCCAGGTGTTTTATTACCCCGGGCCTTCGGCTCGGCGCTGAACGCATACCGCCCGCCCTTCATACCGCTGAGGCATACCTATGGCACCCAAGTTCCAGGGCGTCGATTTCTAGTCGACGAGCACGTCCTCCCCATCATCGGCGAGCACTACCTCCAGGGCCGGTTCCCGAAGCAGCTCATCCCGCAGATGGCCGCGCTCGGCCTGTTTGGTGCGAACCTGCCGGAAGAGTACGGGTGCGCGGGGCTCAACAACGTCGCCTATGGCCTGATCATGCAGGAGCTCGAGCGCGGGGATTCGGGCGTGCGTTCGTTCGCTTCCGTGCAGGGCGCTCTGGTGATGTACCCGATCTATGCCTTCGGCTCTGATGAGCAGAAGCAGCGTTGGCTTCCCAGGATGGCGTCGGGTGAGGTGATCGGTTGCTTCGGGCTCACCGAGCCGGACTACGGATCGAATCCCGCCGGGATGATTACCGTCGCCAAAGAGACGAAGGACGGCTGGGTGCTGAACGGCGCCAAGATGTGGATCACGAACGGCTCGACCGCACAGGCGGCGATCGTGTGGGCGAAGACGGGGCCGCTCGACGACGTGAGCTCGATCCGTGGCTTCATTGTCCCCACCGACACCAAGGGGTTTTCGGCGAAAGACCAGAAGGGCAAGCTCAGTTTGCGCGCGAGCGATACGAGCGAGCTGGTACTCCAGGACGTGTGCGTGCCGAAAGACGCGCTGCTGCCGAAGTCGGGGGGCTTGAAGTCACCCCTGCTGTGCCTCACCCAGGCGCGCTACGGGATCGCCTGGGGCGCGGTAGGCGCCGCGATGGCCTGCTACGATGAAGCGGTCGGCTACGCCAAGAACCGCCTGATGTTCGGGAAGCCGATCGGTGGGTTCCAGCTGCAGCAGGCGCGGCTCGCGGAGATGCTCACCGAGATCACGAAGGCGCAGCTCCTCTGCGTGCAGCTCGGCCGGCTCAAGGACGACGGCAAGGCGACACCCGAGCAGGTCTCGCTCGCCAAGCGGAACAATGTCGACATCGCGACCGACGTCGCGCGTGAGACCCGCCGCCTCCTCGGGGCGAATGGCATCCTCGCGGAATACCAGGCGATGCGCCACCTCGCGAACCTCGAGTCGGTGTACACCTACGAAGGGACGCACGACGTGCATACCCTCATCCTGGGACAGGCGATCACGGGGCTGAATGCCTTCAACTAGCCCGTCGCGGGACCCCGGGACGCCACGTCGCACCACGCGTGCCACGTGGCGTCTTTGCGTCTTGCCGCCGCTCGTCGCGATCGCCCTGGCGCTCCGGAGTGCGCTGGCGCAGCAACCGGATACCCTCCCCCGGGACACCACGACCCTCGCGCCGGTCGTCGTCACCGGGGTCCGGCTCCCGACAGTCGGGGAGCTGGCGCGCGGGCTCGCGGGGCGCACCGCCACGCTCAGCGCCCAGGACCTGGACGCGCGCGGCGTCCGCTCGCTCGCGGATGCGCTGGAGCAGCTGCCGGGGGTCACCACGGCGGACGAGCTTGGGGCGACGGCGCAGCTCGACGTGTCGCTGCGCGGCTTTCAGGTCTCGCCCGTGATCGGTGTGCCCCAGGGCGTGACCGTGTACGTCGACGGCGTGCGCGCCAACGAGCCCGACGCGCACGAGGTGAACTTCGACCTGCTGCCGCTCGAGGACGTGGAACGCGTGGATGTGGTGTACGGGCCCTCCGTGCTGCTCGGTCGGAACGCGCTCGGGGCCGCGGTGAATCTCGTGACCCGGCGCGGCGGCGTCCCGGCGACGCGCGAGCTCGAGGCGTCGGCAGGGAGCTGGGGGCGCTACGAGCTCAAGGGGCACGCCGGCGCGCGGTACGGCCTGTGGGACTACTACCTCGGGGCGCGCTACGAGCACGAGCAGGGGTGGCGTCAGCACACCGAGAGCCGCGTCGCAACGCTGTTCGCGAAGGTTGGGCACCTCGGGAACACGTGGGATGCGACGCTCAGCTACTCGGGAGCCGACAATCGCATCTTCCAGGCCGGCAGCCTCCCGGATCGGCTCGCGGCGGCACGCCCCGACTCGAACTTCACCAGCGGCGACTACTTCGCCCCCCAGGCGCACCTCGTGATCCTCAACGCGCAACGCCTGCTCGGGCGGACCCAGCTGGCGGTCAACGGGTTCGGTCGCTCGTTCGCGAGCGAGCAGTTCAACGTGAATTTCGTCGGCACGGACTCGCGTCAACGCAACGTCACGGGCGCCGGGGGCGGAGCGGTGCAGCTCTCGGGGAAGCTGGGGCTCGGCGCCCGCGCGCTGAGCTGGCTCGCCGGCGTGGACGCGGACTACGAGCACGTCGCGGTGCGGATTTTCGGGGTGCCGCGCAACGGTGCGCCGGACTCGCTCACGGCATCGGTGCGGACCCAGCAGGTGAGCGCCGGCGCCTTCGCCGGGGCCAGCGTCGAGGTCGTGCCGCGGCTCACGGCGACCTTCGCCGGTCGCTACGACTGGATCCGGGTGCCGTTCGAAGACCTGCTGAACTCTGCGCAGAACGGCGTGACCATCTTCCCCCGCCTCTCGCCCCGGGTCGGCGTCACCTGGCGCGCGCACGCGCACGAGGCGTTCGCCTCGGTGAGCCGCGGGTTCCGCGCCCCTGCGGTGGTGGAGCTCGGATGCGCCGACCCCCAGGCGACGTGCCCGCTGCCGTTCGCGCTCGGCCCCGACCCGGCCCTCAAGCCAGTCGTGGCCACGACGTACGAGCTGGGTTGGCACTACCACGCGCCGCCCGGTGGCCTGGACGCGAGTGCCAACGCGTACCGCACCGACCTGCGCGACGAGATCTTCTTCATCGCGTCGAGCGTGACCGGGGGCTACTTCCAGAACATCGGTGCGACGCGGCGCTCGGGCGTCGAGCTGGCGCTGCAGTGGGTCGGGCCGGCGGGCCAGCGGGCCTACGTGAACTACGGCTACACGCACGCCACGTTTGAGGCCACCGCCCGCCTCGCCACCACGCGGGATACCACGGGCGAGACGGTGCGGCCGGGCGACGTCCTTCCCATGGTCCCCGATCACCGGCTCAACGCGGGCGTCGCGCTACCACTCCTCAACCCGGGCGCCAGCGATTCCCGCCTGGCGGTCACCGCGGGGCTCGATGCCCGCTACGTGGGCGGGCAGTGGCTGCGGGGCGACGAAGCGAACGTCACGGCCCGACTGCCCGACTACCTTGTCGCCGATCTGTCGCTGACGCTCGCGTGGCACGCCTGGGAGCTGCGCTGGGCGCTTGGGAACGTGCTCGACCGGCGCTACGTGAGCTTTGGCACCTTCGCACAGGATCCCACCGTGGCGGGCCGGCCCGTCCAGCGCTGGCTCGCCCCGGGGCCACCGCGCCACCTGCAGGTGAGTCTGAGCAGCGATTTTTGACGTCGTGGCACTACGGTTGCGAGACGCACCGAGCCGGGTTTCCTTTCCTCGGCCCGTGACGGTCGGCCGCGTTGGGCCCCGCGGCGTCGCGGCGACGTCGAACCCCTGGTCCTGAGGAATCCTTGAAGATCGCGGTCTGCATCAAGCGCGTGCCCGATTCGGAAACGCGCGTGAAGATCGCCTCGGACGGCAAGTCGCTCGACGAGGCGGGCGTCAAGTTCATCCTCAATCCCTACGACGAGTTCGCCGTCGAAGAAGCGCTGCGCCTGAGGGAGCGCGCCGGCGCGGGCGAAGTCGTCGCCGTCGCGCTCGGCCCCAGCGCCGCCCAAGAGACGATCCGCACGACCCTCGCGATGGGGGTGGACCGCGGCATCTTGCTCCAGACCGATCGCCTCCCCGCGGACGGCCTCGAGGCGGCGAAAGCGCTCGCGGCGGAGCTGGCCCCGGCGGGGTACGACCTGCTCCTCTTCGGCAAGATGGCGATCGACGACTACAACCAGCAGGTCGGCCCCATGGTCGCGGAGCTGCTCGGCCTGCCGTGCGTGACGGCGGTCGCGCACCTCGAGCTCGCGGGCGCACGCGGCGTGGCGGAGCGCGAGATCGAAGGCGGCGTCGAGGTGGTGGAGTTCCCGCTGCCGGCCGTGCTGAGCACGGATAAGGGATTGAACGAGCCGCGCTACCCGGCGTTGAAGGGCATCATGGCGGCGAAGAAGAAGCCGCTCGAGGTGAAGGCCGTGACGCTCGGCGGGGGCGCACTCGAGATCGTCGCGCTAACGCCGCCGCCCGAGCGCCAGCAGGCGAGGATCGTGGGCGAAGGCCCGGCGGCGGTGCCCGAGCTGGTGCGGCTGCTGCGCGAGGAGGCCAAGGTCTTGTGAGCCACGTCCTCGCAGTGCTCGAACAGCGCCACGGCGTGGTGCGGAAGGTTTCTCACGAAGTGGTGACCGGCGCGCGGCGGCTCGCTGACGCGCTGGGCGGCAACGTCGAGGCGCTGGTGCTCGCGGCTGGTGCGGTCCAGGGGACCGACCGGCTCGGCGCATTTGGCGCGGACACGGTCCGGACCCTTACGAACGCGGGCTTCGGGATGTACGCCCCCGAGGGCTACACGCGGGTCATCGTCGAGCGCGCGCAGGCCGGGCAATACGGGGCGCTGGTGTTCGCGGCGAGTGCCACGGGCAAGGACCTGGCCCCGCGCGTGGCGGCGTGCCTGGGTCGGCCGCTGGCGCAGGACGTGACGGACGTCGGGGTCGAGGCCGGCGCTGTCGTCGTGGTCCGGCCCGTGTTCGCGGGCAAGGCACTGCTCAAGCTCAGAGTCGCCGGCCGCCCCGCCGTGATCTCGCTGCGACCGAACGTGTTCACGCCGGTCGAGCGGCCCAAGGCCGGGATCGAGGAAAGCGCCGCCGTGGCGGGGTCGGCGGGCCGCGTCGTGACGAAGGAAATCAAGGCGGCGGAGGCGGGCACCCTGGACGTGGCCGAAGCGCCGATCGTCATCTCGGGCGGCCGCGGGCTCAGGGAGCCCGCCAACTTCAAGGTACTCGAGGCCCTGGCGGCGGCGTTTGGCGGCCAGGCAGCGGTCGGCGCGTCACGGGCGGTGGTGGACGCCGGATGGCGGCCCCATGCGGAGCAGGTGGGCCAGACGGGCAAGACCGTCAGCCCGACGCTGTACGTCGCGGTGGGGATCTCGGGAGCGATTCAGCACCTCGCCGGGATGCGCACATCGAAGGTCATCGTCGCGATCAACAAGGACAAGGATGCGCCGATTTTCAAGGTGGCGGATTACGGAGTCGTGGGCGACCTGTTCGAAGTCGTGCCGCGGCTGACTGACGAGATCAAGAAGCTGCACGGATGACGGGGCAAGCGGGAACGGAGCCGTTCGTGCCGGCACGTTACCAGCCGGCCCTGCCGCTCGACCGGCTCATCGTCACTGATGGTGCCCCAGGGGCGGGCGACCGGACGGAGCTCGATGTGGTGATCGTCGGCGCCGGTCCGGCCGGGCTTGGGGCCGCGATCGCGCTGGCGCGGCTCGCCCGGACGGATGGCACGGAGCTCGCCATCGGCGTGCTCGAAAAGGCCGAGGCGCTGGGAGAGCACTCGCTCTCGGGAGCGGTCGTCAACCCGCGCGCTTTCCGCGAGCTGTTCCCCGAGCGGCCCGACTCCGCGTTTCCCTTCCGGCAGGCGGTGACACGGGAGCGAGTGTGTCTGCTGACGTCCCGCCACTCGATCCCACTCCCCACGCCGCCCACGATGCGCAACCGCGGGAACTACATCGCCTCGCTGTGCGAGATCGTGCGCTGGCTCGGGAACGAGGCCGCGGAGCTCGGCGTGAACGTGTTCACCGGGTTCCCGGCGGCGAGCCTCCTGATCAAGGGGGCGCGGGTGGCCGGGGTGCGCACGGCCGCCACGGGGTTGGATCGCGATGGCCGGCCCCTTCCAAGCTACGCGCCGCCGAACGACCTGGTCGCCAAGGTGACGGTGCTGGCCGAGGGGACGCGCGGGGCGTTGGCCCAGGCGTACCTCGAGTGGCAGCGCGTCGCCGCCGACAATCCCCAGATCTTCGCGCTCGGCGTGAAAGAGATCTGGGAGACGCGGCAGCCGCTCGACACGATCGTCCACACTCTCGGGTGGCCGCTCCCCCGGGATGTCTTCGGCGGCAGCTTCATGTACCCCTTGACGGCGAAGCTCGTCGCGCTCGGCCTCGTGGTCGGGCTCGACTACCAGGACGCCGCCCTCGACCCGCACGCCCTGTTCCAGCGGATGAAGCTGCACCCGTTGTTTCGGTCCTATCTGGACGGCGGCGAAATGGTTGAGTGGGGGGCGAAGACCATCCCCGAGGGCGGCTACTACGCGGTGCCCGCGCGCCGCTCGGGCGCCGGTGTGGTGATTGTGGGCGATGCCGCCGGGTTTGTGGACGTGCCGTCGCTCAAAGGGATCCACTACGCGCTGCAATCGGGGATGCTCGCGGCGCGCGCCATCTACGCGGGGCTCAAGCGCGGCGATGCCTCCGCCGCGGCGCTCGCGCAGTACGATCGGCTCGTGAATGCGTCGTTCATCATGCAGGACCTATTCCGCACGCGGAACATGCGCCTGGCGTTCCAGCACGGCTTCTACGGTGGCGGCGTGCGGGCCGCCCTGATGACGCTCACCGGCGGCCGGTTTCCGGGCCGCAAGATCGTGGTCGAGCCCGACGCCGCGGTCCCGCGGCGCGCCACACCGGCGACGCCGTTCACCCCCGATGGCACGCTCACCTTCTCGAAGCTCGACGCGGTATTCCGCTCCGGCAACGCCACCCGCGATACCATCCCCCCGCACCTGGTCGTGGCCTCGGAGGTCCCTGCCGCCGTTGCCGAGTTCTACAGCCGCATGTGCCCGGCGGGCGTGTACGAGGTGGTGAACGGGACACTGCGGATCAATGCGCCGAACTGCGTGGATTGCAAGGCCACCGACGTGCTCGGCCCTCGGTGGACGCCGCGTGAAGGCGGGACCGGGCCCAAGTACAAGCGGATGTGACCTGCGCCGCGGTCCCGTAGCGCCCGGGAGCGGCCCCCGAGCTGGCTGCCCCTACAGGCCGCTCATCTTGATCCCGTCGATGATGAACTGCACCGCGATCGCGCACAGCACCAGCCCCATCAGGCGGGTGAGGATGCGCATGCCGGTTTGGCCAAGCTGCCGTTCCACGCGCGCAGCGGCCGCGAGCGTCACATAGGAGAGGAACGCCGTCAGCGCGATCGCCCCGTACACTCCCAACGTGGTCACCGCGTTCTGCGACGCGCCGCTGAGCACCATGACGGTGGAGATCGCCCCCGGCCCGGCGAGCATCGGGACGCCCAGCGGCATGATTCCGACGTCCTCCTTCTCCATTCCCTCGGCCTTCTCGATCGGCGTCTCGCGCTGCTGGCTGCGACGCGCCTGCACCATGTCGAGCGCGTTCAGGCCGATCAGCACGCCGCCCGCGATCTTGAAGGCGCCGAGGGTGATGCCGAACAGGCGGAAGATCAGGCTGCCGCCCAGCGCGAACGCCGCCAGCGTGATGGCGCAGGTCCACGCCCCCCGCCGCGCCATGAGGCGTCGCACCTCGGGCGGGTCGCGCGCCGTCATCGCGACAAACGTGGGCACGGCGGTCAGCGGATCGACGATGAAGAGGACCGACGTGAAGATGAGGAACAACTCCTGCAGCGTCTTCACCAGCGGCGTCACATCGCCACCTGGACGACGCGGTCCTTGCCGGCGCGCTTGGCCTCGTACATCGCCTGATCGGCCTTGCGCAGCAGTTCATCGCTCCCAGCCTCGGTCCCGGCGACCGCCACCACGCCGATGCTCGCCGTCACCGACGGCGTCCCCCGGAACACGGTCCGGATGCCGGTGACGAGCCGCGTCGCCGCGGCGTGGGCGACGGCGCCGTCGGTCTCGGGCATCAGCACCCCGAACTCATCGCCGCCCAAGCGCCCCACGAGGTCCGCCCGGCGCACCGCGCTGCGCATCGCATCCGCCACGAGGCGCAGCACCGCGTCCCCGGTCGCGTGGCCGTGCGCGTCGTTCACGTTCTTGAAATCGTCCAGGTCCAGGTAGATCAGCGCCAATGGTCGCCCGTAGCGCCGGTTGCGGCCCAGCTCCTGCGCCAGCTCGGCGGAGAACGCCCGCGCGTTGAGGACGTTCGTGAGCGAATCGTGCGTCGCGAGCAGCTCGAGCTGTTCTTGGGTGCGGCGCAGCTGCGAGAGCCCCGTAATCCCGAGACCCACGACCGCGAGGTAGGCGACTTCGTTCAGAACGCGAAACGGGAGCGACGCGTCAGGCGGCAGCTGGTCCAGTCCCACGACGAAGCGGAGGAGGGAGGTGGCGAGCGCGAAGACGACGCCCCAAACAATGCCATCTTGCCGCGCGACCAGGAGGACCGGGATGACGTACAGAATGCCGAGCCGCAGCTCGGGCGGTGTCCGCACGGTGAGCACGTACACTCCACCCGTGAGCGCGGCCGCAGCGAGCAGGCGGACCGCGCGGCGGAGGTGCGGGGGGGCGGTCACCTAGAAGGGCGCCTCGGCGACGTGATGGGGATCGTCGAGCAGGAGCGCGCTGAGGGTCTCGCCCGGGGCCACGGTGGGCCGGTCCTCCGGCACGATCAGCAAGGCGTTCGCGCGGGCCATGGACGTGAGGATGCCCGAACCCTGGGGGCCCGTCAAGCGCGCCGTGAGGGCGCCGCCCGTGGCGTCTGCCGTGACGACGGCGCGGAGGAAGTGGCGCAGCTTCGGGCCCAGCGTGATCGCCTCGCCCACGCACACGGGTACCGTGCGCCGGAACGGCAGCCGATGCCCGAGGAGGCGCCGGATCACGGGGCGCACGAACAGCTCGAACGTGACCATGGTGCTCACGGGGTTCCCGGGCAACCCGATCCAGGGTGTGGCGCCGAGCAGCCCGAACCCAAGCGGTGCCCCGGGGCGCATGCGAATGCGCCACAGCTTCATGTCGCACCCGAGCTCGGTGAGGACGTCCCGCACGAAGTCGTGCTCCCCCACGCTCACGCCGGCGGTCGTGACGAGGAGGTCGGCGCCTCGCGCGCCCGCGAGATGCTCGCGCAGGCTCTCCTTGGTATCGCGCGCGACGCCCAGATCCGCTGGCTTCCCCCCCGCGTGGCGGATCAGGGCGTCGAGCGTGTAGGAGTTGGACGTGGCGATCTTGCGGCCGGCGAGGATCTCGTCGGCGCGATCCAAGTCCACGATTTCGTCGCCCGATCCCATGAACGCGACTCGGGGGGCGCGGTGCACGAGCGGGGTGGCGTTGGCGATCGACGCGAGGACGCCGAGCTGAGCCGGCCCCAGCGGGGTGCCGGCGGCGAGGACGACCGCTCCCGCGCGAATATCCTCGCCGCGATACCGCACGTTCTTGCGGGCATCGCGCCCGGCCATGACGGTGACGCGGCCCGGCGCGGCGCCCTCGGTGTCCTCCTGGCGGATGACCGTATCGGCCCCCGCGGGGAGCGGTGCACCGGTGAAGATGCGGGTCGCTTCACCCGGCCCGATCGGCCGGGTGGGGAACTGTCCGGCCGCGACGCTTTCGATGACCGCGAGTGAGACCTTGCGAGTGGGGCTCGCGCCCTCCACATCGGCGGCGCGCGCCGCGTAGCCATCCATGGCCGAGTTGTCCCAAGCCGGGAGGTCGATCGGGCTGGCGACGTCCTCCGCGAGCACGAGGTCCAGAGCCTCGCGCAGCGCGGTCCGCTCGGCCGGCAGCGCGGCGACGTGCGCGAGGATCAGCCGGGCGGCCTCGGTCGGGGTCAGCACGTCAAGGCGGAAGGATTTTGGCGTGATCCCAGGCGAGGTTGGCGAGGGTCACGAGCCAGGCCGTGTCCGAGAACCGGAACACAGGAAAGTCGGCACGATAGTGCGGGTGGTCGGTGACCATCGCGACCCAGTCGCCGGGATTGTGGACCGCGGGATCGAACAACGGTTCGGGTCCCACAGCCAGGCGATACACCTCGATCTTCGGCAGCGGCGCCCGTTTGAAGCCCTCCACGAGGACCATGTCGGCGCCGACTAGATAGCGGCCGGCCAGCGCGACCGGGTCGGACTCCTGATCGGTTCGCTCCCACAACACGCGTTGGCCCGGTCCCTCCATCAGGACGCGCTCGGCGTGCCCCTCGTGCCAGTGGCGCCACGAGTCCTTGCCCCGTTGGTCCGTGTCAGCAGGGTGCGTCCCGTGCTTGATCGTCATCACGCGGAACTTGCGGCGAACGAGCTCCGCCGCCAGGGCCACCAAGAGGGTTGTCTTCCCGGCGTTCTTGCGCCCGATGACCGACATCATCCGCGTTGCCGCCACACGTCCTCCGCCCGCGTCAGGTCCGCCGGGGTGTTCACGTTGAAAAACAGCACGTCCGGATCGCCGAACGCGCGCACCCGCTCGAGCGGTAGTGTACCGACCTCCACATCGGCGTGGAAGCCGATTGCCTTGAGGTCGCCGCGCGCGAGCTGGCGCTCGATGGCGGGCCCGCACCGCGGGCCGTACACGGCACACAGGGGCTCGACCCCGCGCCGACCGTCGCTCTCGGGAAGGAACGCGTCGTAGCGTTCCGCCTCTTCGACTAGTGCGCGCAGCAGCTCCCGGGTCACGAACGGCATGTCCCACGCGACGCACAGTACCGGCCCCGGGCCGGACACAACCGCGGTGTAGATACCCCCCAAACTCCCGCAGGCGGGACGCACGTCGGGCACGGTGCGGAGATCGGGGCGCCAGCCCGCCCCCTCGGGTGCGTTGGCGATGAGCAGGGGCGCCGCGTCTGTCACGGCGCTCACGGCGTCGACGACGCGATCCAGGATCCGCCGGCCCCCGAGCTCGACGAGCCCCTTGGGACGCCCACCGTAGCGGCGGGCGGCGCCGCCGGCGAGGACGGCGCCGCGCACCCTCAAACTCCGAGCGCCTGGTGGTCCACCATGAGACAGCGGTCCATCACGAGCGGGATGCCCGCCGTCGCGGCGCGCGCCGGCGCGGTTTCGTCCACGACGCCGAGCTGCAACCAGATTAAGCGGGGCTGGATCGCGATCGCCTCGTCCACGATGGGCCCGACGAGCTCGCTGCGCCGGAACACGTCCACCACGTCGATGGCGTGCTCCGCCGCAGCGGCGCGGAGCCCGGGGTAGCTCTTCTCGCCCAGCAGCGTGTCGTGACCGGGGTTGACGGGCACGATACGGTAACCGGCACGCTGCAGATAGTCCGCGACCTGGTGGCTCGGCCGCCACGGCTTGGGCGAGAGCCCCACGACGGCGATGGTTTTGGCGTCGCGCAGCAGCGCCTGCAGCGCCTCCGCCGTCATTGCTCGGGTCGGTGGACGTGCGGCGTGCCGCTGACCGCGCGCCCCACGAGCACCATCCCCGAGCGCCGTGCGATCGTCAAAGCCAGGGTCGACGGCACGCTAGGCGTCGCCACGTAGGCAAGCCCCGCACGTGCGGCCTTATAGCTGAGCTCCGCGGAGATGCGTCCGGTGACGAGCAGCCCGCGCCCCCCGAGGGGGGCGCGGGCGATGACCGCCGCGCCGATCACCTTGTCCACCGCGTTGTGGCGGCCGATGTCTTCGGCGTGGAATAGCAGCCGCTCGCCGTCCGTCAGCGCCGCGGCGTGGATCCCGCCGGTCTCGTTGTAGCGGTCCCCGCGCCCGAACAGCTCCTTGAACAGCGCGCGCAGCCGCTCAGGCGCGGGCGGCGCCCCGCGTGCCGGCGCATGCCTCCCGGTGTGCCGGTCGGCAAGGAACGTGGAAACGGCGCCGCACCCGGACGCGAGCACGCGCTTGCGATCTGTCCCCTTCACCAGCGCGACCCGCTCGGGCCGCACCTCGGCCCAGAACCCGAGATCGGTCGCGCAGGGGCGCAGCTTCACCAGGTCGTCGAGCGTCTCGACATAGCCTTCGCCGTGCAGCCACCCCGTGGCGAGCTCCTCGAGCTGGTCAGGCGTGCACATCCACGTCACCGCGGGCTCGCCGTTCACCTCGAGCCAGACCTGCACTTCTTCGACGACAGCCGACTCGGCCAGCATGCGGCCGCGGCGCGACCCGGGGGCGTGTGCGTCGGGCAGGGGTGGGGGCGGGGGTGGGGGTGGGGGCGACGCGTCGGGGCTAGGGTTCACCGAAGTACTCCGAATAGAGATGCGGTCCTTCCTGCACGCGCACCGCGTGCAGGCGCACGCCGGGCGGTAGGCGCGGCGCGATCCGCTCCCACAGGTATACGGCCAGCGCCTCCCCGGTCGCGAGGCGCCCGCCGTCGGCGAATTCGGGGAGGGCGGCGTTGATGCTCTTCCCGTCGAGCCGCGTCGTGACCTCCTCGGCGAGGACCCGGTCCAGGAGCTCGAGGCGCAGCACGCCGCCAGCCTCGGCCATGAGCGGCCCCTTCACGGTGACGCGGCAGTGGTAGCGGTGGCCATGCTCGGTCGCGGCGGGCCCGAACTCCCGCACGTTACGCTCGTCGGGCCAACCCGCCCGCCGGATCCGGTGCGTCGCGCTAAACTCAACGATGCGTGTAAGATAGCTGGTCGGCATCGTTAGAACACGCGCACCGCGCTGGCCTTGAAGGAAAACACCACCGGGCTCCCCGGCGTGAGCGCCAGAGCGCGCGCAGCCTCCTCCGTCACCACCGCGACGAGCTCCACACCTACGTCGGCAGCGACGTGCACCGTGCCGGGGCGCTGGCGCGCGAGCTTCGTCACCCGGCCAGAGAACACGTTGCGCGCCGAGGAGGCGAGCGGCTCGCGGCTCACGAAGATGTCGGTCGGCGCCACCGCGAGGATCGCCGGGCCGGTCTTGTCCGTCACGGCCGCGATCTCGATCGCGCCGACCGGCGCGTGCTTCAGGTCGCCAATGCCCGTCGCAGGCAGCTCGACCCGGAACAGGTTTTCGGGTGTTACCGGCGACAGCCGTCCATCGGTGAGGGCCCGCACGTCGTCGGCCCAGCGGTATGCGTCCTCGAGCTGGTGCGACGCGAGGCAGATGGCGAGCTGGCGGCGCGCGCGCTCCTCGTGGAGCGCACGGTACAACGTGTGCGCTGCGGCCCGGTCGGCCGAGCTGACGGGCTCGTCCAAGAGCAGGACGTCCGGCTCGACCGCCAGCGCGCGGGCCACCGCGACGCGCTGCACCTCTCCGTCCGACAGCTCGTGCCGGCGGCGGTCGAGGAGTGGCGTGATCCCCAGGCGCGCCGCGACGGCGTCCGTCACCCGACGCAGCGCGGCCCGTCCGGCGCCCCGTACCCGCAGGCCGAACTCTACGTTCTCCCGCACCGTGCCCCGAAACAAGACGGGGCGTTGCTCCACCAGCGTGACGCGGCGCCGCACCGCGGCACGCGCCCGCGGCGCGTCGCGCGCGGACGCTACCGCGCCATCCCAGAGCACCGTGCCCTCGGTGGGGCGCTCGAGCAGGGCGAGCAACCGCAGTAGGGTGCTCTTTCCCGAGCCGTTCGGACCGACGATCGCGATCGCCGCGCCGGGCGGGACCGTGAAGCGCTCGAGGTCGAGCACCAGGCGACCGTCGTAGCGGTGGCGCACGGCCACGAGCTCAAGCATGGCCGCGCCCCTGGAGGCCCTGCAGCGCCACGTTCACGAGCAGCGCGAGGACGAGGAGGATCACGCCGAGCGCGAGCGCCAGACCGAAGTCGCCCTGGCTCGTGTAGAGGGCGACGGCGGTGGTGAGCGTGCGGGTTTGGCCCCGGATGTTGCCGCCTACCGTCATGGCGGAGCCGATCTCGGCTACCACGTGGCCGAACGCCGTGGTGATCACCGCCGCGAGCGCGAACCGCGCCTCGCGCGCCACGGTCCAGGCGGTCCGCCAGCGCCCCGCGCCGAGGGTCTCGGCGGTGCGCCGGACGCGCGGGTCGACGCCCTGGACGGCAGCGGCCGCAAGGGCAGCGGCGATGGGGAAGGCGAGCAGCACGTCGCCCAGCGCGATCGCTTGCCAGGTATACAGCCATCCGAGGCCCCCGAGCGGTCCGCGGCGCGACAGAAGACCGTACAACACGAGTCCGAGCACGACGGTAGGGAACGCGAGCGCGGTGTTCACAACGGTGAGGGCGGCGCGACGCCCCCAGAACGGCCTGGTCGCGAGGACGAACCCCACCGGCAGACCGAGGCCGCAGGCCCCGACGGTCGAAACGATCCCGATCTTGAGCGTGAGCAGGGCGATGCCGTAGACCTCGGCGTCACCCGAAAACAGCAGCGCGAACGCGCGCCGGAATCCTTCCGCTAGAAAGTCCATCCCACGCCGATCGTGCCCCACGGGTGCGCCGTCCACTCGCTGAGCGCCGCACCGCTCGGCAGGACGCTCGTGCCGTCAATGTTGTTCGGCACCTTGTAGAGGAGCGGGTAGCTGAGCTTCCAGAGTACCAGGCGGAAGTCGCCGCGCACCGAGATGGCCCGCGCCGGATACCAGCGCAGCCCGACGTTGGGGGCGAGCGTGATCTTGGTGCCGAAGTCGTAACCGCTCGTGTCGCGCGGTGCGCCGCTGCTCGCGGCGAGACCGATGGCGGCGCCGACGAACGGGGCGAAGCCGTGCCACGTCTTGCGGCCGGTGAGCACGAGCTGCAGTCCGGCGTCGGCGAGCAACACGCGGTTGTCGACCGGGCCGATCCTGCGCGCCGGCACGGCCTGCGTCGGGTCCACGATCCACACGAAGCGCGTGGTCAGGCCGTAGGCGAGGCCAAGCGACGCCCCGACCGCACCAAACGACACCTCGTAGCGGAGCCCGCCGGTGGCGCCGTTCGACAGCCCGACCCCCACGCTTCCTCGGCTGCCGCCCAGGTAGCCGGCGCTCACCACGGCGACACCGCCGCCCGGGATGTCTCGATAGGGGGAGTGAGCGGGGTCGTACCCCACCTGGGCGGCCAGCGCGCCGGCCGTGGCCGCGCACCCGAGCCAGGCGAGGATGGCCGCCTGAACCGCCAGGCGCGTCGGTCTGGGAGCGTGGAGGCGGGCGTCGAGCGTCATGGCACCACTTTCATGTCAACGGTCTCCCTCAAGTCCCGCCCTGTCATCTCGGGCGGCGGTTCGATTTCGAGCAGGCGCAGCAGGGTCGGCCCGACGTCGCACAGCGCGCCACCGTGGCGTAGCGGGCCGGTGACGTCCTCGCCCACGATGAGGAATGGTACGGGGTTCGTGGTGTGCGCGGTGTGCGGGCCATCGGTCGTGGGATCGATCATCAGCTCGCAGTTGCCGTGGTCGGCGGTCACCAGCAGCGTCGCACCGCGCCGCTCAGCGCTCTTCAGGACGCGCTCGAGGCAGCGATCCACGGTCTCCACCGCAGCTACCGCCGCGCGTAGTACCCCGGAATGGCCGACCATGTCCCCATTCGCGTAGTTGCACAGGATGAAATCGTGGTGCCCCGCGTCGATCGCCGTACAGAGGACGTCGGTCACTCCCGGCGCGCTCATCTCGGGCATCAAGTCGTAGGTCGCCACCTTTTGGGACGGGACGAGCAGGCGCTCCTCGCCGGGGTAGGGCGTCTCGATGCCGCCGTTGAAGAAGTAGGTGACGTGCGCGTACTTCTCGGTTTCGGCGGTCCGAAACATCGTCTTGCCGCGCTCCGAGAGCACCTGAGCGACGATCTCGGACAGCACGATCGGCCCGAATGCCACGGGGAATGGAAGGGTCTCATCGTACTGGGTCATCGTCACGAGGTCGACCGCCGGGCGCGTGCCGGTGTCGAACGCGTCGAACCCGTCGACCGCAAGCGCCCGCACGATCTGACGCATGCGGTCGGCGCGGAAGTTGAAGCAGAACACACCGTCGCCGGGGCGGATGCGGGGGGTGGCGGCGATCACCCTGGGCTTCACGAACTCATCGGTCTCGCCGGCCTCGTAGGCGCGCCGGATCGCCGTCACGGGATCGGGCGCAAGGTCGCCCACGCCGTGCACCATCGCGTCGTACGCGATCTTGGTGCGGTCCCAGCGCCGGTCGCGGTCCATGGCGTAGTAGCGGCCCACCACGGTCGAGACGACCGCCCGGCCGCCGTGCGGCGCGAGCAGGTCCTGCAACTCCTGCATGAACGCGAGTGCCGACTGTGGCGGCGTGTCGCGGCCGTCGAGCCAGGCGTGGATCGCGACCGGTAGCTCGCGCAGGTGCCCGAGCCTGACGGCGGCGATGAGGTGCCGGTCCTGGGCGTGGACACCACCGCTGCCGATGAGCCCAAGGAGGTGCAGCGTCCCGCCGCGGCGCTTCACGCGGGCGCACAGCTCTACGAGCGGCGGTAGCCGGAAGAACTCGCCCGAATCGATTGCCTGGGAGATGCGCACGAGGTCCTGCGCCACGACGCGGCCGGCGCCCAGGTTCAGGTGTCCCACTTCGCTGTTGCCGATCTGGCCCTCGGGCAGGCCCACGGCGAGTCCCGAAGCGCTGAGGAGCGTCCGCGGCGCCTTGGCCCAGAGGCGATGCCACGTACGCGTCTCGCCGAGCTCGACGGCGTTGCCTTCGCGGCCGGGTCGAAAGCCCCAGCCGTCGAGCACGATCAGAACGACCGGGGTGCGCGGCCCATGCCTCTTTGCCATATTGGAGGGGATGCAATCTAGCCGGGCCGTGCGCGCCCTACCAGTTGTCCTGTGCTTTGCGTTGCCCGTGTCGCTCGCCGCTCAAGCACGCTATCGCGTCGTCACCGACGGGGCCTGGTTCTATCAGGACGCCGGTGGCAAGCGCTTGGCGCGCGTGGCCCGGGGCGCGATCGTCGTGGGCGGCGAGTCGCAGGACGACTGGCAAGCGGTGATGCTCGAGGGGTGGATCTTCGCGACCTCGGTTGGCCCCACGCCGCGCGCGGGCTACGACATCGGGGTGACGCGGGCGCCGGAAGAGAATCTGCGCTCCGCCCCGGCGGGTGCGCTCATTGGCAAGTTGCCGCAAGGCTTCCTGCTCACGCGGGTGGCCGAAGGCAGCGCCGGCCGCTGGGTTCACGTGACGCGCGCGGGCTGGGTCGAGAAGACTGCGGTGGAGCTCGTGGCTCCGATGGTGCACTCGCGCACCGCGACCGCGGACTCGGATAGCTCGACCCCGCGGCCTGCGCCGAGCCGCCGGCCCGGGGCCGGCCCGCCCGACACGGGCGCCGCGGCGCCCGCGCTCCTCGATCCCGCGCGCGTCGAGTCGGCCCGCCGCACGGTGCTCTACCGCGCGCCCGAAGGGCCGCCCGCGGGGACCCTCGCGCCCTCGGCACCCCTGCGGGTGCTGGGCCGCTCCGGCGATTGGACGCGCGTGCAGCTCGAAGGATGGGTGCGCAGCGCGGACTTGGAACTCGCGCCGCCGGGCGTGCTGGTGGGCATCACGGCGGCGGAGTTGCGGGCCGAGCCGCAGCGCTACACGGGGCAGCTGCTCCGCTGGACGCTGCAGTACATCTCGCAACAGAAGGCCGACGAGCTGCGCCCCGAGATCCCGAACGGCGCCACCTATTGCCTCGCCCGCGGGCCCCTTCCCGAGCATGGCTTCGTGTACGTGATTATCCCCGAAGCGAAGCGCCCGCAGCTCGAGAGCCTTACTCCTCTCGCCACCATTCAAGTCACGGCACGGGTGCGCACCGGCCGCACCCGGTTCCTCGGCACCCCCGTGCTTGACCTGATCAGCCTCGAGACGCTGCCATGAACGAGATCCTGCGCGACCGCCTGGTACGCAAGCTGGACGCCCTCTCCGATGAGAAGGCGTATCAGGTGCTCGATTACGTCGAGTTCCTCGAGTCGAAGTACGCCGAGCGCCCCGCCGGCGCGCCGCCATTCCAGCGCGTGGCGGAGACGCTCGAGGATACGCTGCGCGCCGGCCGGGTCCCGGTGAACATCATCCGGGGCACGATGGACGCCGTGGGGAAAGCCGGAAAGCTGCTCGAGAAAGTCGCGGCCGCGGGGCGGGCGGCCGTCGAGGAAGCGTCCAGGAAACCGGCCGCGAAGGCGGGCGAGGCGCCGGCCGAGACGCCGGGCGACCGCGCCAAGGTTGAGGAAACCCCGCCGTCCCAGTAACTTTGGCCATGGGAACCTTCCGCCCGGCCGCCGCGCTCACTTTCGACGACGTCCTGCTCGTGCCGCGGCACTCCACCGTGCATCCGCGCAACGTGGACACCCGCTCCCGCTTCACGCGCGCCATCCCGCTCCACATCCCGCTCGTCTCCGCCGCGATGGACACCGTCACTGAGGCGGAGATGGCGATCGCAATGGCGCGCGAGGGCGGGATCGGCGTGATCCACAAGAACATGCCGCTGGACCGCCAGGCGGCTGAGGTGGATCGCGTGAAGCGGAGCGAGTCGGGAATGATCCTGCACCCGATCACGCTGGGGCCCGACCGCCCGCTGCGCGACGCGGTGCAGCTGATGGAACGGTTCCGGATCTCGGGCGTGCCGATCGTCGACGACGCGGGCCGGTTAGTCGGCATCATCACAAACCGTGACCTCCAGTTCGAGCGCCAGCTCGATCGCCCAATCCGCGATGCCATGACGAAAGACCGCCTGGTGACCGCGCCCGTCGGCACGACGCTCGACGAGGCCGAGAAGACGCTCGCGAAGCATCGCATCGAGAAGCTCCCTGTCGTGGACGAGCACGGTGTCTTGAAAGGCCTCATCACCATCAAGGACATCTTCAAGCGCCGGCAGTACCCGCACGCCAACAAGGATCAGCACGGCCGCCTGCGGGTCGCCGCGGCGGTCGGCGGCACGCCCGATGCGCTAAGCCGCGCCCGTGTGCTCGTCGACGCCGGGTGCGACGTGATCGTGGTCGATTCCGCCCACGGTCACTCCGAGGGCGTACTCGCGACCGTCGCGTGCCTGCGGGAGGCGTTCCCCGACGCACAGCTGGTGGGGGGCAACGTGGCGACCGAAGCGGGCGCGCGGGCGCTGGTCGAGCGCGGGGTGGACGCCGTAAAGGTCGGCGTCGGCCCGGGCTCGATTTGCACCACGCGGGTCGTCACCGGCGTAGGCGTTCCCCAGATCACGGCGATCCGTGACGGCGTCCAGGGGGCGGGGGACATCCCCGTGATCGCGGATGGTGGGATCAAGTACTCGGGCGACGTAGTGAAGGCGCTTGCCGCGGGTGCCGAGAGCGTGATGATGGGCTCGATGCTCGCGGGCACCGAGGAGAGTCCCGGCGAGTCGTTCCTGCTCGAGGGCCGGCGGTTCAAGGTCATCCGCGGCATGGGAAGCCTCGGCGCCATGGAGGAGGGCTCCGCCGACCGCTACTTCCAGGAAGGCGAGGTATCGCCCTCCAAGCTCGTCCCCGAGGGGATCGAGGCGCGCGTCCCGTACAAGGGCCCCGTGGCCGACGTGATCTTCCAGATGGCCGGAGGCTTGCGCAGCGGTATGGGGTACTGCGGTGTGCGCGACATCGCCGCGCTCCGGACCGAGACGGAGTTCATCCAGATCACCACGGCGGGCCTGCGCGAATCGCACCCGCACGACGTCGTCATCACGCGCGAAGCCCCCAACTACAGCGTCTAACCGCTTGACAGGTCCGGAGGCCGGACCTACTGTTGCCGCCGTTTTCTCAACCGACCGTTCCCCCGTTGCCCGAGGTGCGAATGGATCTGTTCCGGCGCAAGAGCGTCACCGATCTCCAGACCGAGGCGCTGACCGATCACAGCCTGAAGCGCGCGCTCGGCGCCTTGAACCTCACGATGCTCGGGATCGGTGCCATCATCGGCACTGGGATCTTCGTCCTGACCGGCACCGTGGCCGCGGTCAACTCGGGCCCGGCCGTCGTGCTCTCGTTTGTGCTCGCCGGCGTGGCGTCGATCTTCGCCGCCCTCTGCTACTCGGAGTTCGCGTCGCTCGTGCCGATGGCGGGGAGCGCCTACACCTACGGCTACGCCACACTGGGTGAGCTGATCGCGTGGATCATTGGGTGGGACCTGGTGCTCGAATACGCCCTCGGCGCCGTGACCGTGGCGATCGGGTGGTCCGGATACGTCGTCTCGTTCTTGCACGACGTCGGGCTCGATGTGCCATGCGCGCTGTCTGCCGCCCGCGGCACGCTGGTACACTGCGCGAACGGCGCAACCGTCACGGCGGTCTTCAACCTGCCGGCGATCATCATCATCGCCGCGGTCACCACGCTGCTGGTCGTCGGCATCAAGGAATCCGCCACCACGAACAACGTCATCGTGTTCATCAAGCTCGGTGTCGTGTTGCTCTTTATCCTGTTCGCCGCCCACGCCGTGAACCCCGCGAACTGGCACCCGTTCATTCCGCCGGCGGAGGGGACTGGGCGCTATGGGTGGGACGGCGTGGTGGCGGGCGCGGGGATCGTGTTCTTCGCCTACATCGGGTTCGACGCCGTCAGCACGGCGGCGCAGGAAGCCAAGAACCCACAACACGACATGCCCATCGGCATCATCGGATCCCTGTTGATCTGCACCGTGCTCTACATCTTGGTGTCAGGTATCGCCACGGGGGTGGTGCCCTACAGGGAGCTGAACGTCCCCGATCCGATCGCCGTCGCGGCCGATCACGCGGGGCTCGGCTGGATGGCGACGCTCATCAAGCTGGGCGCGATCGCGGGGTTGTCGTCCGTGATTCTGGTCATGCTGCTCGGGCAGTCGCGCGTGTTCTGGTCGATGTCGCGTGATGGGCTCCTGCCGCAGTTCGTGAACAAGATCCATCCCAAGTTCCAGACTCCCTACCTCACGTCCATTATCACGGGCGTCATCGTGGCGTTCTTCGCCGCGATTCTCCCGATCCGAGACGCGGCGAGCCTCGTCTCGATTGGCACGTTGCTGGCGTTCGTAATCGTGGCGGTCGGGATCATCGTGCTGCGCGTGCGCGAGCCCAACCTGCCGCGCGCGTTCCGGACGCCGGCGTACGCGATCGTCGCCCCCTTGGGCGCGATCTCCGCGCTGTACCTGATGGTGCACCTCTCGCAAGCGACCTGGATCCGGCTCGTCGTGTGGTTCGTCATCGGCATCGTGTTCTACGCGGGCTACGGCTACTGGCACTCACGCCTGGCGCGGAGACCGTAGCGCCGGTCGATTTCGTCGATGCGCCGGCTCCGGTGGTTCGGGTTGTGGACGCTGCTCGGGATCGTGGCGAGCGCGCAGCTGTTCTTCGCGAACCAGCGCCTGGCGGCGGTGCCCTACACCTGGTGGCAGGCGCTCGAGGCCGGCCTCCCCGGCTGGTGGCTGTGGGCCCTCCTCTCCCCCGTGGTGGTGTGGCTGGCGCGCCGGTTCCGGGTCGATCGGGCGAACTTCGGTCGGCATTTTGTCATCCACCTCGGCGCGAGCCTCGATCTCGCGCTGCTGCAGGTCATCGCGGCCGTCGGGATCCAGGACGGGCTGCACGCGCTCCGCGGCGAGCCCTACCCGTTCGCGCAGCGGCTCGTCGACGACTTCACGCTGTTCTACCACTGGAGCGTGCTGATCTACTGGACCATCGTCGCGGTCGTCCATGCGCTCGACTACCACCACGCCTTGGAGGAGCGACGGCGCCATGCGGCCGAACTCGAGGCCCGGCTCCAGGCGGTGCACACCGCGGCTCGGGAGGCCGAGGGGGAGCCGGCGGGACGCCGCCCCGCCGAGCGCGTCCTGGTGATGGATGACGGGCGCAGCTTCTTCGTGCGTACCGCCGATGTGGAATGGCTCGAGGCGGCGCGCAACTATGTGCGGTTGCACGCGGGAGAGCACGCCTATCTGGTGCGCACGACGCTGGCGGCGCTCGCCGCGCGGCTTGATCCCGATCAGTTCCGCCGCGCCAGCCGCTCGGCGCTCGTCAACGTGGACCGGGTCCGCGAAGTCCAGCCGTGGTTTCACGGGGACGCGATCGTGATCCTCGAGAGCGGAGCCCGGGTGACCCTGTCGCGCCGGTATCGCGCCAACCTGCTCGGCACGCCCGTCGTCTAGTCCCGCTCGCCCGACCCTGAGTCCCGCTCGTCCCGGGGTCGTACGTCCAGGCGCGGGGCGCCGCGCAAATTGCCGGCATGACGGGCCTGTTTCAGACCAAGTCCCTCGACCGGCTGCGGGCCGAGGCCGACACTCCCTCCGAGCGCTCCTTCAAACGCACCCTCGGGCCGCTCCATCTCACCACCCTGGGCGTCGGCGCCATCATCGGCACCGGCGTCTTCGTCTTCACAGGCGTCGCGGCAGCCCTGTACGCGGGACCGGCGGTGCCGATCTCGATGCTCCTGGCGGGGTTCGCCTGCAGCTTCGCCGCGCTCTGCTATGCCGAGATGGCGAGCGCGGTGCCCGTGGCGGGCAGTGCCTACACCTACGCGTATGCGACGCTCGGCGAGCTCGTAGCCTGGATCATCGGCTGGGACCTGATCCTCGAGTATGCGATGGGCGCGGCCACGGTTGGGGTCGGCTGGTCAGCCACGTTTGTGAGCTTCCTTCATCTCTTCGGTATCACGATCCCCACCGCGCTCACTGGCCCGCCCTTCGCCTTCTGCACCGCAACCCAGGTCCGGGAGGCGATCGCGGGTTGCACCATCGCCGGTTGGCAAGCGACCGGGGCGGTCGTGAACCTCCCTGCTGTCTGCATCATCCTCGCGATCACGGCGGTCCTGGTGGTCGGGATCCGCGAATCGGCGCGCTTCAACAGCTTCATCGTGATCGTCAAGACCGGCGTGCTGGTGGTGTTCGTGATCGTGGGATGGCGCTACGTGAGTCCCGCCAATTGGCACCCCTTCGTTCCGCCCAACACCGGAACGTTCGGTGAGTTCGGATGGACGGGCGTGCTGCGCGGGGCCGGGTTCGTCTTCTTCGCGTATATCGGATTCGACGCCGTGAGCACGGCCGCGCAGGAGGCGCGCGCACCGCAGAAAGACATGCCGATCGCAATCTTGGGCTCGCTCGGGATCTGCGGGCTGCTCTACTGCCTGGTGTCGTTGGTGCTCACCGGGCTGATCCCCTACGTCTCGCTCAACGTCGCGTCCCCGGTGATCATGGTGGTAGAGCGGATCCCGGAGCTCGCATGGTTCCGTCCAGTGATTACCCTGGGAGCGGTGCTCGGACTCGGGTCCACGATCCTGGTGATGCTGCTCGGCCAGTCGCGCGTATTCTACTCCATGTCGCGCGACGGGCTCCTGGGGCGCTGGGCGGGAACGGTGCACCCGCGGCTCCGCACTCCGTATCTCGCCACGATCTACACCGGGATCGTCGTCGCGGCGTCCACGGGACTCTTCCCGATCCAGATCCTCGGCCAGCTCGTGAACATCGGGACGTTGCTCGCGTTCGTCATCGTGTGCGGCGGCGTCTGGATCTTGCGACACACCCGCCCCGATCTCGAGCGGCCGTTCCGCACGCCTGCGGTCCCGTGGGTACCGCTGGTTGGCATCCTGTCCTGCCTCGGCCTGATGCTCACCCTACCGCTGGAGACGTGGCTCCGGCTGGGCGCCTGGCTGGTCATCGGATGCGCCATCTACTTCAGCTACGGGCGCAAGCACAGCGCGCTGCGACGCGAGACCGCAGGCGCTTCGCGCTGACCGCCACTTCCCGCGACACCATCACCGTGACCTTGACCCCGGGCCAAGTTCGTTGCGACCCCGCCCCGCCCCCGCCGCGCACGTATTCGCGCTGTGCCGGCGGGCGTGAACGCTTATCTTGCTGTCATGACGACCAACGGTATCTCCACGCCCCCAGAGCGGGTCCGGGCGGCCGAGGACGTCGCGGCCGTTTTCGTGCCTGGCCGACGGGTCGCGCTTACGACGCACGTGAACGCCGACGGCGACGGGGTGGGGAGCGAGGTGGCGCTCTGGCATCTGCTCACGGCGCGGGGAGTCCAGGCGGGGATCGCGAACCCCACGCCCATCCCAGACCGGTTCCACTTCCTCGTACCCAAGGGGGCGGACCACTCGGAGCGCGCGGCCCGCGAGATTGAGGCCGCCGACGTGGTGGTCGTGCTCGACATCTCGGATGCGAGCAGGCTCGGCGATCTGGCGCGTGCCATCACGCACTCGCATGCGGTGGCCTGCATCGACCACCATGTGAGCGGCGGCTCGCTCCCCCGCGGGCCCCGTCTCGTCGCCCCCGAAGCGGCTGCCACGGCTGAGCTGGTGTTCGACCTCGCGACCGTGCTTGGCTGGCCGCTCTCGGCGGAGGCGGCACGGGCGTTGTACGTGGGCATCCTCACCGACACCGGCGCTTTCCGATTCGCGAACACCACCCCGCGCGTGCTGCGGGTGGCGGGCGCGCTGCTCGAGCAGGGCGTGGACCCCGAATCGATCTACGAATCGGTGTACGCGAGCGCGCCCGAGGGGCGGGTCCGGCTCACGGCCGAGGTGCTCGAGACGCTGGTGGTCGAGCACGACCGCGGGCTCGCCTGGGTCACGGTCCCACCGGACGCGCTGCAGCGCCACGGGGCCACCGCCGACGATCTCGATGGGATCGTCGAGTATCCACGCTCCATCGCTGGCGTGCGACTCGCGCTCCTGTTCCGCCAGCTTGCGAACGGACGGGTGAAGGTGAGCTTGCGCTCGCTCGGCGACGTCGACGTGGCGCAGCTGGCACAACGCTTCGGCGGCGGGGGCCACCGCAAGGCGGCCGGAGCGTCGCTCGAGGGGTCGCTCGCCGAGGCGCAGGGTCGGGTGCTCGCCGCGGCGCGCGAGTACCTTAAGAACGGGCGCTAGGCACGCCGCACGAACGCGCGTCGTACGTTTCGCTTCGAACGGTCCCCAGCCGTCCACACGAGATCGCTCCCGAGCAACGCCCGGGCGATCGCCGCTAGAGGATCCCGCCCAGCCCCATCCCGATGCCGAACTCGTTCAGGCCGCTGAAGCCCCCGAGCCAGCGGCGATAGCGTGCCTCCAGCCGCACCGCGAAGCCGGCACCAACCCGCATCCGATAGCCGACGGCGCCACCGAGGCCCAACCCGTTCTGGCTGTAACCGCCGCCCCCCGTCGAGAGCGTCTGCCACGCGGCATTGGCGGCCACATACGCCGAGTTACGCTCGGCCGGAGTGGCGAGGTAGCCAAGCTGGACCCCGAGGTCGAGCGCGGTCGTGTTGCGTCCCCCGCTCGAGAGGGAGAGGAACGAGAGCTGCGGCTCGAACATCACCGAGGGGGAAGTGAAGATCGTCGCGTAGATGCTCGGCTGAGCGAGCGCCCCGACCCCGGCGGGGACTCCCACGTACGTAATCGACGTGCCAGACTGGCTTAGGATCGTTACGCCGAGGGACGTCCCGATCTCGGCGGACGGATTTTGCGTCTGCGCGTTCGCTGCGATTGCAGCGGAGCAGGTGGCGAAGAGAAGTGCGACAGCGCGCCGCATACACCCTCCAGAGGAAGAAGGACTGGCCTTATGTACGGGGGGCATGTCAAGCGGGCGTCAAGCGGAGCCCCGCGCTGCCCCTTGCCGACCGCCCCGGCCGCCGTCAGGTTGTCCGACCCTCCTTCCCGTGCGGTGGCCATGAAGCGTGTGCTCCTGACGGTGCTGTTGGTGGTCGTCGTTCTCGCCGGCGTGGCGCTTGAGCGCGCCCTCACCTTCCGCTCCCTTCAGCCCCAGGCAGCGGCGGTCGCGACGGAGCCGCTCGACTCGGCGGCGCTGGCGCAACGCCTCGCCGGAGCGGTGCGCTTCAAGACCATCTCGTTTCAGGACTCGACCCAGTTCGACGCCCGGGAGTTCGAAGGGTTGCACCGCTATCTCCGGGCAACATTCCCGAAGCTGCATGGCGCGCTCAAGCTCGAGAAGGTGAACGGCTACGGCCTGCTGTACGAGTGGCGGGGCTCGGATTCTGGCCTCGCGCCAGTGGTGTTGCTTGCCCACCAGGACGTGGTGCCGGTCGAGCCCGGCACCGAAGGCCGCTGGACCGAGCCGCCGTTCGCGGGACGCATCGCCGGCGGATATGTGTGGGGACGCGGCACGCTCGACGACAAGGGCAGCCTGGTCGCGATCCTCGAAGCGGTGGAGCACTTGGTCCTCGCGGGCGCCAAGCCCAAGCGAACCGTGTTTCTGGCGTTCGGGTACGATGAGGAGGTGAGCGGTCGTCGCGGTGCTGCACACATCGCCGCGCTGCTCGCATCGCGGAACGTGCATCCCGAGTTCGTGCTCGACGAAGGGGGCATGCTGGTCGCGGGGTTCATCCCAGGCATCGCCACGCCCGTTGCGCTCATCGGCATCGCCGAGAAGGGGTACCTGACGGTCGAGTTGACCGCGCAAGGCGAGGGCGGGCACTCGTCGATGCCTCCCAAGGAGACGGCCGTCGGCATGCTCGCCGCGGCGGTCACGCGGCTCGAGCGCCGCCAGATGCCACGCGCGATCCGCGGTCCCACGGCCGATCTGTTCGACTACCTCGGACCCGAGCTGCCGCTCGGGCTGCGCCTCGTCATGGCGAACCGCTGGCTGTTCGGAGGCCTGCTCGCCGCGCAGTTCGGGAAAACACCCTACGGGAACGCGCTGCTCCGCACCACGACCGCGCCGACCATGCTCCAGGCCGGGGTGAAAGAGAACGTGCTGCCATCCACGGCTCGGGCGCTCGTGAACTTCCGCATTCTGCCGGGCGACAGCGTGAGCACCGTGCTCGAGCATGTGCGGGCGGCGGTGGCGGACGCGCGCATCGGCGTGCGTCCGCTCCAGGAACTCGTGAGTAACCCCTCGGCCGTCACCAGTGTGGCCGCCGAGCCGTTCCAGCTGCTGGCTCGCACCATCCGCCAAGTCCTTCCCGGGACCGTGGTCACGCCGTGGATCGTGGTCGGGGCGACCGACTCGCGGCACTACGCGGGCCTGACACCCAATGTGCTGCGGTTCGTCGGAGCGACGATCAGGACCGAGGACGTGGGAACCATCCATGGCACGAACGAGCGGATCGGACTGCGGGCGTACGCGGACGCGGTGCGGGTCTACGTGCAGCTGCTCAAGAACGCGGCGCTGTAGGAGGCGAGAACGGGGAGGAGGGAACAGGGGGTCGCGAATGCCGGGCGCTCGACGGCGTCACCCCGGCGCGCGGGTCGCGCCCGATGCTCAGCGCGCGGGGCTCGTGGCCCGTAGTCTCTGCATGGCAGGTATGGACAAGCCCGATTCCCAGCGGAGGGAGCGATGAGACCATACACCGCGTTGACCCTAGCCGCGGCCGCAGTGCTCGCGTTCGCGGCGCCGACCTGGGCCCAGAACCCACGGCCCCGTGCCGAGCGGGGGCGGCGGGTCGAGATGCTGCTGGAGGGCATAGCCCTCAGGCCCGAGCAGCGGGCGAAGATCGACTCGATTGAGGCGCACTATCGAGGCCAGATGCCGTCCTTCACGCCCGGCAGCCCACCCGACTCGGCCATGCGGGAGAAGATCCGCGATCTGTTCCGCCGTCTGCGCGACGACATCCGCGCGGCGCTCACTCCGGACCAGCAGCAGATCTTCGATCGCCACGCCGAGGAGATGCGCGAGCGGCGCTCGGGTGGCCCCTGATCGCGGGTGGCGTCAGTCGCCGGCGTGCGGGCCCGGGGTGCGACGGGCGTGCGGCGCACCATTCTCCAAGACGCACGCGGCATACCCGAGCACGCGATCCCCGCCCTGCACGCCCGACGGCGTCGGCTTCCAGCCGTCGGCGAGACGAGCGTCCAGAAGCTCGCGCGGCGTCGGCTTGTGATCCCAGACGGCGACCGCCGTCACGGAGCCGAGTCAGGTGACGTCGTAGGCGAGATAGAGGGGGGCATCAAGCGCGACGAGCACGTCGTGCGTGAACTCGTCCTGCGTCACGATCTCCTGGACCCGGCGGACCGGGATCTCGGCGCGACCCCAGGCGAGGATCCGCTCGAGCGTCACGTGCTGGCCCACGCGCGCCGCGAGCTCGCCGAACGCAGGCATCGCGAGGCGCGAGCGGTTGGTCACGGGCACGGGCATCAGTGGCTGACTCCTCCGGCGCGAGGCGCCGCTCCGAGTGACGCGGCACCGGTCGTCGGCACCAACCTGGGCGTGATCCGCCGCGGACGCAACGCCCGTCGTTGCCCCTCTGCCTCGCTCCTCACCACCGACGACGCCGGTACGGTCACGTTCACGTTCCTCCTCGGCCGCGACGACCCAGGCTCGCTCGCGCGCGAGGTGCGGAAGGCGGTGCAGGGGGTCGAGGGTGTGACCGCCGTGCGCGTCAGCGTCGCCGATGCCAGCGCCGCGCAGGGCCGTGCGAGTCCGGGGCAGGGTGCCCCACGCGCCACGCCCGGCGCCGTCCCTCCGCCCCCGACGCCCGTCGAGCTGCCGCATCTCGGCAAGGTCCTCGCGATCTCGTCGGGCAAGGGTGGCGTCGGGAAATCCACGGTCTCCGCGAACCTCGCCGTCGCGCTGGCCCGCGGGGGTCACCGCGTAGGGCTCATGGATGCCGACATCTACGGGCCCAACATCCCGCGGATGATGGGGGCGGATGAGAAACCGGAGGTGCGCGGCGGCAAGATCCAGCCGCTCGAGGCGCATGGCGTGAAGCTCATGTCCCTGGCCCTGATCGTCGAGCGGGACTCACCCGCCATCTGGCGCGGACCAATCATCATGAAGGTGATCCAGCAGTTCGTGCGCGACGTGGATTGGGGTGAACTGGACTACTTCCTGGTCGACCTCCCACCGGGAACGGGCGACGCGCAGTTGTCGCTCGCCCAGACCGTGCACATCCGGGCGGCGATCATCGTCACGACGCCACAGGAAGTCGCGGTCGGGGATAGTCTGCGCGGGGCGAAAATGTTCGAGCGCGTCGGCGTGCCCGTCCTCGGGGTGGTCGAGAACATGAGTCACTTCGTGTGCCCGCATTGCGGCGAGCGGACCGCGATTTTCCTGGCGGGCGGTGGCGCGCGGCTCGCCGACGAACTGGGCGTCCCGCTGCTCGGCCAGGTGCCGCTCCAGGCGCAGCTCGCGGATCTGGCCGATGCCGGACGGCCGATCGTGGCCGCCGAGCCCAGTTCGCCCGCGGCCCAGGCGCTCGACGCGATCGCGCGCCGCGTCGTCGACACGCTCGCCGCCGCGCGTTGACGTGCGGCTCCTGATCGCCGCGCTGCTCCTCGCCAGTCACCAGTCGCGCGCCCACCGGCCCGAGTTGCGCGCCGGTCTGGACACCCTCTACGGGGGCGGGTTTCCTTCGGCCGCAAGGTATTTCGCGGCACTCGCGCAACGCGATAGCGCGGACCCGGCGCCGCTGATCTTCGAGGCCAGCGCTTATATGTGGTGGGCCGCGGCCCTCGAGGACGACGCCTACGAGGCGCCGCGCATCGACTCGCTCCTCGAGCGCGCGATCGGCCGCGCCGCCACCGCGCCGCCGAGTACCGCGCGGGATTTCTGGCTGGCGACCGCGCTCGGCTACCGAGCCCGGCAGCGGAACCTGCGCGGGCACGCCTGGGGCGCTGCCAAGGACGCTAAGGCGATGCGCGACGCCTACGCCCGCGTGCTCGCCGCCGACTCGGCCTGCGCCGATTGCTGGCTGGGACTGGGCGTCTACGAGTACGGCCTGGCCCGCGCCAGCGCGCTGGCGCGGTTCGTAGCGAGGCTCGTTGGCCTGGGCAGCGGCAACGCAGAGCGGGGACTCGACTACCTGCACCGCGCGGCGACCGCGGGAGACCTGGCCCGGGTGGAGGCGGGATGGGTGCTCGCCGCCGTGCTGGTGCGCGAGGCCGCGCGCGATCCGGCCGCACGATCGGCGCTCGAGCACAACGCCCGC
>WNFC01000359.1_pt1 | contig 45103 bp, 42 predicted proteins | sample 5400541 | NCBI WGS metagenome assembly WNFC01 (sample SAMN13153342, study PRJNA577476) | soil metagenome | isolation source: 120 cm saprolite under Douglas fir tree site 2 hole 2 replicate 1 | place: USA:California | collected 2015-04-18 | reverse complement strand
GGGGGCCTCGGCCGCGGCCGGTGCCTCTGCCGGGGCCGCCACGGGCGTAGGCGCCTCCACGGCGGGCGGAACCACCGGGCTCTCCTCCGCGGCAGGCGGCTCCTCCACGGCGGGTGGAACCAGGGGAGTCTCTTCCGCAATGGGGGTGTCGTCCGCAACGGGCGGTGCCTCGGGGGCAGGCGCCGGTGCCACCGCCGGTTCCTCGGCAACGGACGGTGCCTCGGGGGCAGGCGCCGGTGCCACCGCCGGTTCCTCGGCAACGGACGGTGCCTCCGCAACGGTCGGCGGCGGTGTGTCCACGGCCGGTGGAACCACCGGAGTCTCCTCCGTGGCAGGCGGCTCCTCTACGACGACGGGCGGCTCCTCCACGACTGGCGCTGCCTCCGGAGGGGCCTCCTCCACGACTGGCGCTGCCTCCGGAGGGGCCTCCTCCACGACTGGCGTTTCGTCGGGAACGGGGATCTCCTCCGCAACCGGCGGTGCCGGCGGGGACTCGTCCGCGACAGGCGCGGGCTGCGGTGCCGGTGGCGGGGGAGGCTCTTCGGCGGCGGGGGGAGAGAAGGCTGGAGGATTTTCTGCGGATAGCGCAGGAAAGGTTCCAGAGGTCTCTGGGGGGTCGGCTGGCGCAGCGGTCTCGGCGGGTTCCACAACCACTTCCGACTCCGCAGGGGCCGCCGGGGTTCCTTCGGGCGTGGACGACGAAGCGGTCTCTTGCGGGGGCGGCGGGGTCACGGGTGGTGGTTCGGCACCTGCGGGGTCCGGGCGAGGCGCGGTGGGCGGATCGGTCACCGGCACATTATGCGGGTTGGACCTGTGCTGGGGATGAGAGCACCGGCTAGGACCAGCGGATCAGCTCGGCGACCGGCTGCAAGTCGAAGGTGTCCAGGAGGTCCAGGGCCATGTCCCGTGCCCGGGCGTCCGAGCCGCCGACGATCCGGCTGAGCATCTGCTGGGCATCCTGGCCCCACCCCAGGATCGTGATGGCCCCTCGCTCGTTGGCGACCAGCACGGCGATGCACTGCACCACCTCGTAGGGCATCGCGTCCATGTACGTCTTCAACCGTTCAACGACCTTGCTGGTGTTGCCGACCCGGCCCGTCAGCTTCAACAACTCGAGCAACTGGGTGAGGGACCAGGGTCCCTCGAACTTCCCGGAGGCGAACCAGGTGCCGAACTGGGCCAGTTCCTCTGCATGGGCGCCGACGTCGCCGCCCTGCCGGGCCGCCGCCACACGATTCTCCCACAGGTGCTGGAGGCGGCGGAGGATCTCGCTCGGGATGCGGTCCTGCTGGCCGTGGATCATCTGGCCGACCCAGGCCAGGGCATGTGCCCGCAGGAGGCCCGACGCATTGTCGAAGAATCTTGCAAGGAGGCTTGCGCGCTCCGCAGAGGACGCCTCCAGGGGGATCCTCCCCCGCAGATACAGGGCCACGAGGTGCTCCGCCAGGCCCTGCTGTGGCCGGGTGAGGCCGTCGTCGTCCACGAGGCTCTGCGCCGCTCGTTCGTAGTCGGGCGACAACAGCTCGAAAACCTGGTCGAACACCGGCGACACCGCCAGGTACGTGTCCCACGCTGCCTGGCGGAGATGGTCCTGTGACGGCTCGGCGGGGAACACGGCGCCGCCCTGGCTTGCCGCCCACGCCGGGTCGAGCATGAGCAGCCACGGGAACCACTGCCCGAAGACTGCCTGGACGGGAGCCGACCCCTGCCGCCCGGGGGCGAGGTGGGCCTCCAGGACCTCCCGCACCTCGGGCATCTCGTCGAATCCGTTGCGGGCGAGCTCCCGGCCGCCCGGTTGGCTCTCCAGGTGGCGCCGTACCCAGAGCGCATAGCGGACCACGCCCTGCAGGCCCTCGGCGGCGACGCTGCGGCCGGCCGCCGCCGCGTCACTGTCCGGCCCCGGCTCCGGCCCCCGTTCGAGCGCGATCGGCCGCAGGATCCCCCAGACCCGGCTCCGCTCGGAGGCAGGGATCTCGGCAGCTCCGTTCGTGAAGCCGGTCGCAAGACAGCGGGCGATGCTGATGCGCAGGGCCGCCGTGGACCCGGTGTCCGAGGGCGGCCGAGCGGCGGCCAGGGCGAACAGGTCGAGGACCGGCCCCCATGCGAAGGTGGAGACGCCCTGCTTGGCCGCCTCCCGCAGGCCGATGATCACGGCCCGCAGGTAGTCGTCAGGGAGCCCGGCGAACACAGGAGCCTCCGCGGCGAACTGTCCCGGCTCGGTCGTGATCACCTCGACCAGCTTCCTGCAGAATCCGGCGGCGGTCGGTGCCCCGATGGTCCCGGGCTCACGCCAGGTCGAAGCGAAGTGGACGATCTCGGCGGGGGCTGCCGTCCGGAGCCATTCGGGTTGCTTGGGAGTGGTGAGGTCGACGGGCGGGTCCCGCGGCGGGAAGGCGAAGGCCACGTCGAGGGAGACGCCGTCGCTGCTCGTGAGCAGGGCCGACCGCTCGGCGCTCCAGGCCCTGGCGAACTCCTCGGCCCCCACGCGGTCGTCGGGGTCGCTGTCCCAGCGGCCCGGGGTGGCGTCCCAGCGGGCGAGGTCCGGGCCGTCCCCCACCCATGCCAGCACCTGCTCCCGCTGCTCGCCGGGGAGGCTCGCAAGCTGCTGGCGGGCGAGCAGGAGGTACTCCCGGCTGAAGTGCGGGTCGACGAGAAGGGCGCGGTCCGCGAGCGTCGCCGCCGGTAGGCCGGGGGCATCCTCGGGGAAGAGGCGGACCAGGTGCAGGGCGATGCGGCGCATGACCGGCCAGCCACGAACGGTGAGCCGCTCGACGAGGTCCGCCAGCATCCCCGGGTTCTCCCGAGCCAGGCGCTCACCGGCGTCCCGCACCGCGGAGACGAGGGCGTTGCGCGCTCCACGATCCACGTTGCGCGGGTCGTCCTCGATGGCGGGCCGCCACAGGTACGACCCGTCTGCACCAAAAGCAACCTCGGCGACCGGGGCCTCGTGGGCATCGGAGGGAAGGGAGAGCTCGAGGGCGGACGCCAGCAGGTCGCAGAGCAGGTCGAGCGCCGGCAGCTGCACAGCCCGTACGAGATCCGGCACGTTCTCCTTCAGGATGTGCTCGTAGTCCCAGTCCCCGAACCGGGCGTGGGGACGCGGTGGCTGGGCAAAGCCGTCGTCCCCGGCGGCACGGGCGTCCGTTCCCGAATCCCCGAGCAGTTCTAGCAGGGAGCGGGCGAGGTCCAGCGCAGCCTTGCCCTCCCCCTTTGTCGCCAGGTTCGAGACGAGGCTCCCGAGCTTCTTTGGCAGCATCACGTGGTAGGGGGACGCCGTCAGCCAGCGCTTCGCCCGCTCCGCCAGGTCGGCGGCCAGGTCCGCCGGCAGTCCCAGGGCCGCATCGGCGAGGTCCTCGTGCACCAGCGAGTTGTCGGTCTCCGGGATCTCCATGGCCACCCGGTGGACGGCGAAGGGATCGACCCCGGCCATCCGCGCCAGGTACTTCGAGTCGGGCCAGGGCGGCGCGCCCATCGCCCCCGGGACGTAGTGGTCGATCGGGGCCGGGGGCGTGGTGAAGAACCCACGCTCCTTCAGGGGGCCGATCCACAGGGGGTTGTCCAGCCGGTCGAAGAACGACATCCGGTGCAGCGTGAACGCGGCGAGCTGGGTCGCCCGGTTGACGGTCTCCGACGCCGGGGCCCCCGCAGCCCGCAGCTGCCGGGCCAGCTCGGCCGGCTCAGACGTGGGCCGCTTGCAGGTGTGGTGCTCGCAGACGTAGGCGGTCGGCTTGCCGGCGACCTCGGTGCGGCCCTCCAGCAACGGTGATGCCAACGCGGGCGTGCCGGTGCCGGAGCCCGCTCCCGCCAGGACCCGGTTCGGGACGAAGCGCGTCCAGATCTCCCGCAGAAGGGCCTGGGTCGCGGCGCCGGCGACGTCGCCGACGACGGCGATCTCGCGCGGGCCGGACAGGTGGAAGTCCAGGGCGGCAAACAGCGTCCCCGACTCCTGGGGGATCGCCTGCATCAGCGGCTGGGCCGCCTCCAGGATCTCCACACCCCGCCCTGCCAGGTCCTTGTCGCCGAACAGGGCGCCGAGGCGTTGGAAGAGGAGGGAGGCCACCCCGTTCGGGGACGGTGCCGTCGAGTCGATGCAGTCTTTGCGCCGGAACACCAGCGGCTCGCCCGTGCGGCTGGTCGAGAACAGCCCCCCGCCGTCGGGGTCCCAGAACTCCTCGAGCACGGTGCCGGCGAGCCGGCGAGCCGCCTCGGCCCATTGCGGGTTGAACGTCGCCTCCCAGAGGGGGAGCAGCCCGTCGGCGAGGAAGACGTAGTCCTCGACAAGCCCGGTCCCCCGCGCGGCGCCGGCTTGCCAGACGTGCAGGAGGCCGCCGCCGTCGGTCATGGCGTGGCCCAGCAGGAAGGCGGCTGCCCGCTCGGCGGCCTTGACGAAGTCGGGGCGTCCGAACGCTGCCCCCGCCTCGGCCAGCGCGCCGATGGCCAGACCGTTCCACGAGGTCAAGACTTTCTCGTCGCGCTCCGGCGCCCTCCGCTGCGATCGGGCCGCCGCCAGCGCCGCCCGGGCCTCGGCCGGCGGGGCATCGCCTGCCGCCGTCAGCACATTGAGGGCGCCCGAGAAGTTGCCCGTCGGCGTGACCCCGAAGAAGCCGGCAGCCTCGGGCGCGACGCCGACGAACTCATCGTGGCTCCACAGGTAGTACGCACCCTCGCCCCCCTCCGAGTCGGAGTCCACTCCGGCGAAGAACCCGCCGCCGGGCGCCGCAAGGTGGGCCAGCAGGAAGTCGAGGGTCTCGGTGGCGATCCTGGCGAACAGCGGTTCGTGGCGGGCCTGCCACGCATGCGTGTAGACGCGGGCCGCGAGGGCGTTGTCGGAGAGCATCTTCTCGAAATGGGGGATCGTCCAGGCGCCGTCGACGGCGTAGCGGTGGAACCCGCCGCCGATCTGGTCGTAGATGCCGCCCCGGGCCATCCGGCGCAGGGCCACGTCCGCGATGCCGTGGGCCCCGCCCGGCCCCCGGGCCGCCGCCCGGAGCATCAGCTCGACCAGCCAGGGCTGGGGGAACTTGGGGGCCTCGCCGAACCCTCCGTGCTCCTGGTCGGCCGTCGACAGGATGCGCAGGATCCCCTGGTCGAGCTGCTCGGCACCGAGTTTCTGGCGCTCGGGCAGGTCCCGCTCCCGCTCCCGCATCTGGCGGAGGACGTCGTCTGCCTGCGCAAGCAGGTCTCGCCGATTGTCCTTCCACTCCTCGGTCACGGACATCAGCACCGAGGTGAAGGACGGAAGCTCGTCCCGAGCCTTCGGCGGGAAGTAGGTGCCGCCGAAGAACAGCTTGCGCTCGGGGGTGAGGAACAGCGTCAGCGGCCACCCCGCCGACCCCGTCAGGGTCTGGAGGGCCTCGATGTAGAGGGCGTCGAGGTCGGGCCGCTCCTCCCGGTCCACCTTGATGGAGACGAAGTCCCGGTTGAGCAGCTCGGCGATGGTGGGGTCCGAGAACGACTCTCGCTCCATGACGTGGCACCAGTGGCAGCTCGCATAGCCGATGGAGACGAAGACCGGTTTGTCCTCGGCCACCGCCCGCGCCCAGGCCTCGTCGCCCCACGGGTACCAGTCCACCGGGTTCTCGGCGTGCTGGAGGAGGTACGGGCTCGTCTCGTTCTGCAGTCGGTTCGGCATTGTGCTGTGCGCTCACCCTCTCGACAAGACCATGCTACCGAGGCCGTGACACAACGAGGCCCCGACACAACGAAGCGGACGACCCCTTGCGGGCCATCCGCTTCGTGGAACTTCTTAGAAAGCTAGTTGATCGTGTCGTAGGTGTGACGGGACCACCCGGACTGCTGGCGGTAGCTTGTGGTCCGCTCACGGCCCGGGAAGCTGGCGAAGCCCTCGGCGCCCTGGGGGTACGACGTCTGCTTGAGCAGATCGGTCACGTTCGACGGGGCCACCGCCTTCGGCTGGTTGAACCCGTAGTCAGGGATTCCGGTCGGCTGCGGCGCGCTGGCGGGCGCCTGACCCTCGCCAGTCTGGTTCCTTTTGCGGCTGAACACTCCCACGTGCGCACCTCCTGCTTGATGACCCCCAAGGCTGCTCACTGTAGCGCCGGCCCGTCGCCGGGTCAACGCGGCCCTCTAGTCCTCGTCGCCTTCCCAGGGCGGCCGTTCCTGGTTGCCGCCCTTGACGCCCTCTTCCACCCGCTTGCCGCGCATGAGGTCGCTCATGCTGGTGCCCTGGTGGACGATCTTGCCCTCGCGCTCCATGGTCCGTTTCCAGGCGGCGCTGAGTCGCTGGCCGGCAGCGTGGGTATCCGTGGTGGCCTCGCCTTCGGCGAAGTGCTCGAGGTCTTCGTAGCCGACCTTGCCGATGATCTGCTCCATCGTGGCCCGGCCCGATTCCTCGGCGCCGTGCTCCATGAAGTCACGCTCGCGACCGGTCTTCCCCCAGAGGTCACGCAGTGCCGCCAGGGCGTTGGCTCCCTCCACAGGCAGCTTGTTGGGTCGCTCGTTCTCCTCTTCTTCGGCCATCGGATTCTCCCCTCAGCTCCGGCCCCACGTTCACCCGCCGATCAAGGATACGGCGCAACCTGTCACTCTGGTCCTACGCCCGCTTCGTCGCCTCGTCGTAGCGACGGCTGACCTCGTCCCAGTTCACGACGTTCCAGAAGGCGTCGATGTACTCCGGCCGCCGGTTCTGGTACTTGAGGTAGTAGGCGTGCTCCCAGACGTCGAGGCCGAGGACCGGCGTGTCGCCACCGATGAGCGGCGAGTCCTGGTTCGGGAGGCTGTAGATGACCAGGCGCTTGCCGACGGTCACCAGCCACGCCCAGCCGCTGCCGAAGTGGTTCATAGCGACGGCGTTAAACTTGCCCTGGAACTCCTTGAAGGTGCCGAAGGTGTCCTCGATCGCCTTGCCGATGGACCCGCTCGGCTCGCCGCCGCCTTCGCCGCTCAGGATGGTCCACCACAACGAGTGATTGGCGTGGCCGCCACCGTGGTTGCGGATCGGGCCCCGGTTGTCCTCGGGAACCTTGCCGAAGTTGCGCATCAGGTCCTCGACCGGCATGTTCTTGAGGTCGTTGTCGGCCAGCTGGTCCAGCGCTGCGTTCAGCTTGTCGACGTAGGTCTGATGGTGCTTGGTGTGGTGGATCTCCATCGTGCGAGCGTCGATGTATGGCTCGAGCGCGTCGTACGCGTAGGGCAGCGGTGGCAGCGTGTGAATCCCCATCTGAACACCTCCTCTATTGTCCGGGCCGACCCGTTGGCGCCGGCCGTGCCTTCAAGTCCTTCTGGATGGTTGTACCTGGAACCATACCCGTCCCGCCGCCTGTTGACCGTCTGGGGCGAGTGGTTCAGCCCTCCCCGTCGAGCAGGCGCCGGTCCCGGAAGAGGCTGACCGCGACCTCGTCACCGGCATTGGCCACTGCCGTGCCGGCGGGAATGACGGCGAGCCCGTTGGCACGCGACACCGTGGCGAGCAGGTGCGAGGCCGGGGCGCCCGTCGGCCGGGCTCGCCAGGCCCCCGGCGTCCCCGTCACCAGGACACGGGAGTACCGCGCCTTCTCCGGCGGACCGCCGATGTCCTCCTCCAGCACCGCCGTGATCTCCGGGCGCGTGAGCGAGGTATGGCCCATCATCGCCAGCAGCGCCGGCCGGATGAACAGCTCGAAGGACACAAACACCGAGACGGGGTTGCCGGGCAGGCCGAAGAACGGCTTGCCGTCGACGATCCCGAAGGCCTGCGGCGCCCCGGGCTGCATCGCGACCTTATACCGTTCGATCGTCCCGAGGCCCTCGAGGATTCGCTTCACGACGTCGCGCTGGCCGACCGAAACGCCGCCCGAGGTGATGAAAACGTCGGCCTCGGCGAGGCCGTCCATGATGGCGGCCCGCAGCTTGTCCTCGTCGTCGGCGACGATCCCGAGGCGCAGCGGCACAGCGCCGGCCTCGGCGAGGTTGCCACACAGGGTGAACGAGTTGGCATCGGTGATCTGGCCGTAGGCCGCGGTGTCGCCGGGCTCGATCAGCTCGTCGCCGGTGGAGAGCACGGCGACCCGCACCCGGGGATGGACGAGCGCCTTCGGGTAACCGGCCGAGGACAGCACGCCGAGCTCGGCGCCGAGCAGCCGCCGGCCGGCCCTGACGACGACGTCGCCGGTACGCAGATCCTGGCCGACGGGGCGAACGAACGAGCCCGGCCCGAACTCCTTCAGGACCCGGATCGTGTCGCCGTCCTCTTCCACCTCCTCGATGGGGGCGATGCAGTCCGATCCCTCGGGCACCGGAGCGCCGGTTGCGATCCAGACACACTCGCCTGGCCCGACCGGGTCCGCCGGCGGGTGCCCGATGGGGGCCTCGCCGACCTTCCGAAGGGAGACGGGGCTCGACGCCGACGCCCCCCGGATGTCCTCGGCCCGCACGGCGTAGCCGTCCATCGACGATGACGGGAAGGTCGGGATGTCGTACTCGGCGGTGACGTCGGCGGCCAGGATGCACCCCCAGGCCTCGAGCAGCGGCAGCTCGACCGGGGGCAGCGGCTTGATGACGTCCATGATCCGGCGGTGGGCCTCCTCGACGGAGAGGAGCGCCCGTGCGACGTCCTGGGGGAGCATGGCGTTGCTCATCGGGCGGGCTCCGCGGACGTCGCGTGAGCTACGGGCGGGGCCTCTGCCGGCGTGTCGATCCCGATCCACCGCTCGCCGGACGGGCCGACCTCCTTCTTCCACACCGGCACCCGCTGCTTGACCTCGTCGATGCCATAACGGGCGGCCTCGAACGCCTCCTGGCGGTGGGGGGCCGAGCAGGCGACGATGACGGTCTGCTCCCCGACTGGCAGGTCGCCGACGCGATGCAGGATGCAGACGCCGTTGAGCGGCCAGCGCTCGGCGGCCTCCTCGGCCACCTTGCGCAGTACCGGCTCGGCCATCTCCAGGTAGATCGAGTAGTCGAGCTGGTCAACATCGCCCCAGCCCTCCGAGCGTGCCCGGACCGTCCCGACGAACACCACAGTGCCACCGGCGCTCGGATCGGCGACGAGCGCCATCACCTCGTCGATGGGGACGGCGTCGCTCCGGACGCCGGTGGTGATCTTGGCCGCGCCCGCACCGCCGGCCACCGGAGGAAGCAGGGCCACCTCGTCCTCGGGGGCGAGGACGCGATCCAGTCCCGTGGTCTCGAGGTTGACGGCGACCGACACCCGGGCGAGCATCGGGCCGACCTCGGGGTACTCGGTGGCGACCCACCGGAGCACCGCACCGGCCGTCGCGTTCTCGGGCAATTCGAGGTACTGCTCGTTGACGCCGGTCGTTGCCGACAGGGCACCGAACATCAGCAGCCGGATCTTCATGCTCGGCTCATCATAAGAGGCAGCCCAATTCTTATGACGGTCGTCTGGGGGGCGCTCACGACGGAGTTCAACGGCTCGTCCGGGTGTCGATCCAGCCCCCGGGGCGGCCGGTGCGGGCAGCGATCAGGCCCCCGAGGATCGACAGGGCGATCTCGGGCGGCGTCTTGGCACCGATGTTCAAGCCGACCGGTGACTGGATCCGGGCCACCTGCTCGTCGGGGACCCCCATCTTCCTGAGGTCCGCCAGGTGGGCTCCCGTGTGCCGGGCGCTGCCCATGATCCCGACGAAGCGCGGCGTGTGGCCGAGCAGCGACGCCACCTGCTTGGAGACGTCGGGGGCGTCGTGGTCGGTGGCCACGACCTCCATCTCCCCACCGGGGGCGTCCTTCAACTCGCTCGCATCGGCGACGACCCGGGTGGCGGCGCCGCGGTGCTCCGGGGTGATCCACTCCGACCGGGACTCCACCAGGATCGCCTCGTAGCCGAGGTCCTTGCCCCATCGCAGCAGCCACAGGGCGATTGGTGTCGCCGCCAGGACGACGAGGCGCGGCCGGTGCAAGTAGGGCTCGAGGTAGACCTCGACGGACCCGAGGTCGTGGTGGTAGGTCCGCAGCACCGGCCGGCCGGTCGCCAGGACCTCCTCGGCATCCGCTGCGGCGGAGACATCGAACTCCGAGCATCCGAGCGTCCCCGACAGCGGCCCGCCGGCGCCGAGCAGCAGCTTCTGGCCCGGCTGGCACGGGGGGGCCCCGTCGGTACGGATGGCGGTGGCAAGGAGGACCTGCTCGCCGCCGGCGAGGTGCTTGGCGAGATCGAGCGTGACGTCGGAGGGACCGACCCCGGTCCCGGCTCTTTCCTGCCCCAGGGGGACCCCGACTTCGGCGTCGGCCACCTGGCGCTCCTTGGCCGCGGCGATCTCGTTGGCGGAGAGCTCGGCGTGCTCGTGGCCGGCGTGGTCGTGGCCGTGCGCGGCGTGCTCGTGGCCGGCGTGCTCGTGGCTGGGGTGGTCGTGGCCGTGCGCGGCGTGCTCGTGGCCGGCGTGCTCGTGACCCCCGTGCTCCCGGGCCTGGGCGATGCCCTCGGCGTCCGGCGTTGAGACCTGGGCTTGGACGTGCTGGGTGTCGCCCGACAGAAGGTCCAGCACGTGCGGCACCACCGGCATCACCGTCTCGAGGCTTTCGACGGCACCCTTGGGGCTGCCCGGCAGGTTGAGGACCAGGGCGTCGCCCACGACGCCGGTCCGCCCGCGCGAGATGATCGCCATCGGGCTGACCTGCCGGCCCACGGCCCGCATGGTCTCGGCCAGGCCGGGGGCATCCCGGGTGAGGACCGCCTTCGTGGCCTCCGGCGTGACGTCACGGGGGCCGAAGCCGGTGCCCCCCGTCGTCACGACCAGGTCCGCCGCGGCAGCCATCCGCCGCAGGGCGGCCTCGATCTCGGGGACCTCGTCGGCGACCACCGCCGTCTCGGCGATCTCGAAGCCCGACCTCGCGAGCAGGTCGCCGAGCGCCCTGCCCGAGTCATCGGTCCGGGTGCCGTGGAACACCCCGTCGCTGACGGTGAGGATGGCAGCCCGTCGTCCGTGGCCCATGTGCACCCCTCTTTCCCTGACGCTCGTCGTCCTCTTCTCGGTTCTACCCAGCAGCGGCGCCCAACCGGGAACTGCCAGATACGGCCATCCGGCGGGTGCCGAGCAGGGCATCATACGCACGCTGCGGCGCTAGAAGACAGTAAAAGGAAGCACCGGGGTATATTTCTAGTATGTGTCCGTGCCGCCGGGACCGGCGGGTGCGGCGCCCCTCTGATACTGGCCAGAGGCTGGTACGACCTGGCTCTCCGGGGGGACTTATTAATCAGATGCTGACGTAAGATTTGTCAGCTTGCGCTGGAGAGGGGTTCGAATTGGTTGACACCGACGGAAGGGCGAAAGGCATGGAAATTCCGGAGACGGTTGAAGATCTAGCAGACATTCTCTTGGACCAGGCGTACCTGGCCGACCGTGGGCTTGCGACGTCGACATTCCTCGCCCTCTGCCTCGGGCGCCCGCTCCTCCTTGAAGGCGAACCCGGCACCGGCAAGACCGAGCTTGCAAAAGCGATCGCTTCAGCCTTCAACCTCCAGCTCATCCGCCTCCAGTGCTACGAGGGCATCGATGCCAACCAGGCCCTCTACGAGTGGGACTACACCCGCCAGCTCCTGTACGTCCGCACCCTGACCGAGGCAGCCCTGAACGACAAGACCGCCATCGACGACATCTTCGGCCCCCGCTTCCTCGTCGAGCGGCCGCTGCTCAAGGCGATCAAGGCAGGCGACCGGGCCGTTCTGCTCGTCGACGAAGTCGACCGGGCGGACGACGAGTTCGAGGCCTTCCTCCTCGAGGTCCTGTCTGATTTCCAAGTCACCATCCCCGAGCTCGGCACCATCAAGTGCAAGCGGCCGCCGGTGGTCATCCTCACGTCGAACCGGACCCGTGAGCTCCACGACGCCCTGAAGCGCCGGTGCCTGTTCCACTGGATCGACTACCCCAAACTCGACCGCGAGGTCGCGATCGTCCGTGCCCGGGCCCCCGAGGTCCCCGAGGAACTTGCCCGCCAGGTCTCCAAGGCCGTCCAGAACCTGCGGAGGATGGACCTGCAGAAGAGGCCCGGCGTTGCCGAGACCCTCGACTGGGCCCGTGCCCTCGACTTCCTGGGGGCGGAACGGATGGACGCCAACAACACGACCGCCACGCTCGGGTCGGTCCTCAAGGACCGCGATGACATCGACCAGGTGAAGAACAACCTCTCGGGCGTGATCGGCTAATGGGCTCGGACCAGGGTCTGCTCTCCGTCCTGGTCGGGTTCGGCCGAGCCCTGCGCGACGAGGGCGTCGTGGTGGGCACCGGCTCGGTCCTGGGCTACTGCGACGCCATGAGCATGCTGGACCCCACCGAACTTCTGGACCTGTACCACGCGGGGAGGGCGGCGATGATCTGCCGGCAGACCGACCTAGCTATCTACGACAAGGTCTTCAAGTCGTATTTCCTGGCGAACAACGGTCCGCTCCAGAACATCCTCAAGATGAAGGTGCACCTCGACCCCGAGGCCGAGACCGAGTTCGAGGTACTGAACAACCCCGAGGCGGGCCAGGAGAAGCAGTTCGACGCCCCGACGGGGCTCATGGGTTCGAACATGGAGGTCCTGCGCCACAAGCGCTTCGCCGAGATGACGGACGAAGAAAAGGCAGCGCTGCGCAAGCTGATGCAGAAGTTCAAGTTCCTTCCCCCCAAGCGCCGCACCCGCCGCACCGTCCCGGCCCGCGACGGCGCCCGGCCCGATCTCCGCCGCACGATCCGGGCCGCGATGCGCCGGCACGGCGAGCTCGTGGACCAGCACTGGCGGGAGCGTCGGGTTCGCCGGCGCAAGGTCATCCTGATCCTCGACATCTCCGGCTCGATGGCGGACTACTCCCGGGCGCTCATGCACTTCGGCTACGCCGCAGCCCGCGCCTCGATGGGCACGACGGCCTCCGCGAAGCTGGTCGAGGTCTTCTGCTTCGGCACGCGCCTCACCCGGATCACCCAGGAGATGCAGAAGCGCGATCCGGACGTCGCCTTCGACGCCGCCGCAAGGGCGGTCTTCGACTGGGAGGGCGGCACCCGCATCGGCGAGTCGCTCGACAAGTTCGTCACCGAGTGGGGCCGCCGGGGTATGTGCCGGGGTGCCATCGTTGTGATCTGCTCCGACGGTCTCGACCGCGGCGACCCAGCCGTGCTGGCCGAGGCGATGGAGCGCATGTCGCGGCTGTGCCACAAGCTCATCTGGATGAACCCGCTGAAGGGCGATGAGGAAGAGTTCCAGGCCCGCTCGGTCGGCATGCTGATCGCCAAGCCGTTCTGCGACGAGCTGCTCTCGGGCCACGACCTCGCGAGCCTCGAGAAGCTCGCACTCGTCCTTCCGAAACTGGGGTAGGACCCGCTACAAGGAGGGACGCCCCCACAGGAGGCTGGTAATGGGAATCGAGATCGCATGGAGCGTCGGCCTGGAGGCCACGGGGGACCGGATCCTGCCGACGGAGCAGATCCTGGACCTGGCCGACGCCGTCGCGGGCCGCGGCGGCTCGGCGAGCGGGATCGGGACGAACTCCTACGGTGCCACCTTCCTCGTCTACGCCGAGGACCGTGAGACGGCCATCGCCAAGGCGAAGGAGTTCTTCCAGATGGCTGTGCAGACCGCCAACATGCCCGACTGGGGCATCACCAGGGTGGAAGCCGAGAGCGAGGAAGACGTCCAGGTAGAGCCCGGCTTGCCCTGAGGTTCGTTCCTAATGTTTTTTGAGTATAAAGTGGTGTAGAACAGCGGTTTATACTCAAAGTTTTGTCTAGCGCCCGATCGCCGGGTGGCCCGTCGGGGAGGCTTCCCCAGGCGGAGCCTGGGGGCTCAGCTCGGCCGCCGTCGCCTCGGCGGTGCGGGCACGGGTCATGATCGTGCGGAACTCGGCGTTGGAGGCCAGCCGTGCATCGACCTTGGCCCGCACGGTGTCCGCGCCCTTCCAGGGGGACTGCCACTTACTCAGGACCTCTTCCTCCGTGGCGGCGCGGATCTCCTCCATGCGCTTGTGGAGGCCTTCGACCTCGAGGCGCAGCGACTCCAGTTCCTGACTGCTCTCCGGCTGCCTGCTCTCCGGCTCCGGCTGCTCTTCGCTCATCGTCGTCGCTCCCAGCTCTCCCGTTGTTGTCGTGCCCAGACTCTCATCTTCCCACGCCTATCCACGCACCCCTTTTCGTCTTACCCCCGTTTTCGCCGCTGGGTGGGCATAACATGGGTTGGTGCAGAAGAATGGAGGGTAGTCCAGAATAAGGGGCCGCCCGGGATACTCGCCGACATCCCACATGCTCTCGTTGGAAGGGGTAACGAATGATTCGTCTCGGAAGCCTGGCAGGGTACTCATTCGAGGGTCCGTACACCCTGGCAGGCTGGAACCCCATCGACCAACCTGGCGTGTACGCCATCATGTACAAGCAGGAGGAGGGCGGGAAGGACCACTACGCCGTCGTCTACGTCGGCCACACCGACAACTTCCAGGAGGAGGGCTTCCCCCTCAAGCACGCGGCGTCCCCCTGCTGGGTCGAGCGTGCGGGGACCCAGTGGAAGCTCTTCATCGCCTACTTCGTCCCGCCCGGGGGGGCCACACGCTCGATCCGGGCCGGCATCGCCACCGAGCTCAACGCCATCTACCAGCCCATCTGCAACGAGGAGCAGTACGTCCAGCACTGGGAAGAGGAGTGGATCGGCGACTACGAGTCCAACCTCACCAAGAAGCTGATGCTGTCCACCGACGCAGACGTCCACAAGCAGAGCGCGGACCCCGCCGGCCGGCGGGAACCCGGCCGGTAGCCCGTCGGCTTCGAGAAGCTCTTCCCAGCGGTCTGGCGCGGCCGGAACCCTTCAATTGCCCGAACCGGGTCGCACCGGGCCTCCGGGACTGAGCGGAGTTGACTAGGGGATCGGGGCAGGCGTACATTTGCCGTTGTCCGTTTCGCCGAAAAGCGCGTAGAATCACTTCACAACCGGGTTGGGGGTCATCCGGCACCGGTGGGGGAAAGTCGTTGGATGTTTGGTCGGGCTGCCTGATCGACCTAGGGTGTTCTCTGATGGACTGCCACGGTGACCACGTCGCCGGTTCGGCGCCTCTGCTGGCTATCACTCCTTCCGCTACGCATGACCGCATCACTTCGCGCGCACTGTTCTGACCCACACGTCGCAGGCTGTACATGGTGGTGACCGCTCCAACGGGATTGTGGCAACAAGGGGCAACAAGGAAAGGGGTGGTGTCGCAGTGGCTGAAGGTAGAGGAAACCCGCGGATCTTCGAGTTGATCGAAGGTGCGCCGAAGGTGAACAAGGATCCGACGAGCCCGACCATCTGGGCCTGGCCGGAAGTTGTCGACATGCTGAAGATCGCGGGTCAGCCGGTTCCCGGCCCGTGGCCGCCCCACCAGGTGCCTCGTCCGGACCCGGCGCCCGAGGAGATTCCCATCGCCGTGCCCGAGAAGCGGCAGCCGTCGAGCCAGCGGCCCCGCAACCTCAAGGCCGACGACACCGTGTTCGGTGTCGAGTACACCGACGAGGGTCCCCGGAAGCCTGCGCCGAAGCCCGCCGCAGCCGCTCCTCCGGCCGACGAGCCCGCAGGAGACGACGAGGCCGCTACCCGCCGCCGTCGTGGCCGGTACCTCTCGTAGTTTCTTCGTAGCGCAGCACCGCGGAGTAGCACAGGGCGCTCGGCGCCGAACACGACTGGAAGTTCCGGCACTTAAAAGGAGGGCGAGTTTTGTATCCCCCACGTTTTCACTACGAGGCACCTCGAACGCTCGATGAGGCCTGCCAGATGATGGCCTACTACCGGGAGGACGCCAAGGTCCTTTCCGGCGGCATGAGCCTGATCCCGCTGATGAAGCTGCGGTTCGCTTCACCGGCGACGATCGTCGACCTCAACCAGATCCAGGGCCTCGACTACATCGAGGAGGCAGGCGGCTACCTTCGCATCGGCGCCCTGACCCGCAACCGGGCCATCGTCCGCTCCTCGCTCGTGCAGTCGCGCCACCCCCTGATGACCAACGCAGCCCCGACGATCTCGGACCCGGTCGTCCGCAACCGCGGCACCCTGGTCGGCAACTGCTGCCACGCCGACCCGCAAGGCGACTGGGCCACCGTGATGCTGTGCCTGGACGGCGAGATCGTCGCCCGCTCGACCGAGGGCGAGCGGGTTATCCCGATCACCCAGTTCGTCACCGGGCCGTTCTCCAACACCCTGATGCCGAACGAGATCGCGGTCGAGGCCCGGATCCCGGGCGCCACGAACTTCGGCGAGTACCACAAGATCGAGCGCAAGGTGGGCGACTTCGCCACCGTCGGCGTCGGCGTTGCCCTGCAGCAGTCCGGCGGATCCGTCCAGCGCGTGGGCATCGGCCTCACGGGGGTCGGTCCGAGCAACATCAAGTGCTACGACGCCGAGCGCATCGGCTCGAGCGGCCTGAACGAGCACACGATCGAGCAGGCGGCCCGTGCCGCCGCTGCCGACGCCCAGCCCCGCACCGATCACCGGGGCAGCGAGGAATACAAGCGGGAGATGGTCACCGTCTTCGTCCGGCGGTCGCTCCAGGCGGCATCCGGCATCCGGGCGGCTTAGCAGGATCTAACGGCGACCGCCACAAGGAGGTAGTACGTGCCAGAGTTCAGAATGGTTCAATGCATCGTCAACGACGAGCCGCGGGAAGCGGAGATTGAGCCCCGCCTGCTGCTGCTCCACTTCATCCGGGAGGTCCTCGGCCTGACCGGGACTCACCTCGGCTGCGACACCACAAGCTGCGGGGCCTGCACCGTCCTCTTCGACGGGCTGCCCGTGAAGAGTTGCACCCTCCTCGGCGTCCAGGCGGACGGCCACGAGATCCTCACGGTCGAGGGCCTCGGCTCGCCGTCGGAGCTGTCGCCGGTGCAGGAAGGGTTCCACGAGGAGCACGGGCTGCAGTGCGGGTTCTGCACCCCCGGCATGATGATGACCGCGACGGCGTTTCTGGAGGAGAACCCGAACCCGACGGAAGAGGAGATCCGCTGGGCACTCTCGGGCAACAACTGCAGGTGCACCGGCTACATGAACATCGTCAAGGCAGTGCAGTGGGCGGCCAAGAAAATGGCGACGTCGGGCGTCGGGGCACGTGGATCAAACCCGATTCCCGGCATCAGGTAGTTCGTACCCCTTAGCTGGACCCGTAGCTGGATAGGAGGAACTCGAGTATGGCAGCATTAGACGAGATTCAGATTGGCGGTCTTGGCGCCCGCCGCAAGCGGGTCGAGGACGCACGTTTCATCCGTGGCAAGGGGAACTACATCGACGACTTCAAGCTCCCCGGCATGCTGCACATGGAGACGCTCCGCAGCCCGATCGCGCACGCCCGCATCACCTCAATCGACACCTCCAAGGCCTGGATGACCCCGGGTGTGCACCTCGTCGTCACCGGCGAGATGGCCGCCCAGCACAACCTGGCCTGGATGCCCACCCTCAGCTACGACACCCAGGCAGTCCTGGCGACGGACAAGGTCCGCTTCCAGGGCCAGGAGGTCTGCTGCGTTGTGGCAGACGACCCGTACATCGCGAAGGACGCCTGCGAGGCGATCGTCGTCGAGTACGACCCGCTTCCCCCGATCGTCAGCCCGAAGATGGCCCTCGCCCCCGGCGCCCCGATCATCCGGGACGACAAGGCAGGCCAGACCAACAACATCTGCTACACCTGGGAAGTCGGCGACAAGGAGAGCACCGAGCGCGTCTTCGCGGACCCGAGCCTGCAGATCGTCTCGCAGGACATCTTCTACCCCCGGACGCACCCCTGCCCCATCGAGAACATGGCCATCATCTCGGACTACAACTCGGCCACGGGCAAGCTCACGATCTACCTGACCACCCAGGCGCCGCACATCATCCGGACGGCCGTGGCCCTCGTGGCCGAGCTCCCGGAGCACATGATCCGGGTCATCTCCCCGGACCTCGGCGGCGGGTTCGGCAACAAGGTGCCGGTCTACCCGAGCTACGTCATCGCCATCCTGAGCTCGATCCTGCTGACCCGTCCGGTCAAGTGGATCGAGGACAACACCGGCAACCTGATCTCCACCGGGTACGCCCGGGACATGTACTTCCACGGCGAGGCCGCCATCCGCAAGGACGGCAAGATCCAGGCAGTCCGGGTCCACGCCGACACCGACAACGGCGGCTTCTTCTCGGACGCGCAGCCGACCAAGTTCAAGATCGGCCTGTTCCACTCGATCTTCGGCTGCTACGACATCCCCTACGGCTACCTCACCGCCCAGGGCCACTACACCAACAAGGCCCCCGGCGGCGTCGCCTACCGGTGCTCGTTCCGCATCACCGAGTCGATGCTGTTCCAGGAGCGGTTCATGCAGACCTGCGCCTACGAGATGGGCATGGACCAGGCCGAGTTCCGCCGGGTGAACTTCATCCGTGAGTTCCCCCACCGCACGACCTTCGGCTTCCTCGTCGACTCCGGCGACTACGACAAGTGCCTGGACCTGGCGCTCGAGAAGATCGACTACTACGGCTTCAAGGAGCGCCAGAAGGCAGCCCGGGCGCAGGGCCGCCTCCTCGGCATCGGCATCTCGACGATGGCCGAGCCCCTCGGCGCCGGCAACTCCCGTGAGTACGACATCATCGGCATCAAGATGTTCGACTCCGCCGAACTGCGGGTCCACCCGTCGGGCAAGGCAGTGCTTAAGATCGGTTCCAAGACCCAGGGTCAGGGACATGAGACGACCTTCGCCCAGATCGTCACCCACGAACTGGGTATCCCGGCCGACGACATCCTGGTGCAGCACGGCGACACCGACAACACGCCGTTCGGCATGGGCACGTACGCCTCCCGGTCGACCCCGACCGCCGGCGCCGCCACCGCCATGGTCGCCCGCAAGGTGCGTGCCAAGGCCAAGAAGCTCGCCGCACACCTCCTCGAGGTGTCGGAGGAAGACGTGGAGTGGGAGCTGGGCCGCTTCTACGTGCGCAGCGCTCCCAACCGTGGGGTCACCATCACGGACTGCGCCTTCGCCGCCTACACCAACATGCCCGACGGGCTCGAGCCGGGTCTCGAGAACAACGCCTACTACGACCCGCCCAACATGACCTGGCCGTTCGACGTCTACATCACGACGGTCGAGGTCGACCCTGAGACCGGCGAGTGGGATGTCCTCAAGTTCGTCGGCGTCGACGACTGCGGCGTCCGCATCAACCCGATGATCGTCGAGGGCCAGCTGCATGGCGGTCTCGCCGAGGCCTTCGCCATGGCGTACCACCAGATGATCACGTTCGACTCCCAGGGCAACTGCATCGGGTCCAACTACATGGACTACATGATCCCGACCGCATGGGAGACCCCGCACTTCGAGCTGTACGAGGTCGTCACCCCCTCGCCCCACCACCCGATCGGGTGCAAGGGCATCGGGGAGTGCGGCTGCGTGGGTGGCCCCGCCGCCTTCGTCAACGCCGTCATCGACGCCATCGCCCACTTCGGGGTCCGGAACATCGACATGCCCTGCCTGTCGAGCCGTGTGTGGGAAGCAATGAAGTACAAGAAGGATGTCTCGGGCACTCCCCCGCTTCCGGGTCAGTAAGCCCACGGCAACGGGGAATACCGCTAAACGTAGGCCAGTTGCATGAAGTAAGGAACTAAACGACTGAGCAGGCGGCGGTGAACGATGACTGAAGACCTCTTGCAGTTGCGCCAGGATCTGTCCCGACGGGGCGAACCATTCGCCCTGGCCACCGTGGTGTGGCGTCGGGCCCCCTCTTCGGCGCAACCGGGGAATCAAGCCATCGTCACCGCCGCCGGCAAGGTCCGCGGCTGGTTGAGCGGGGCCTGCGCGGAGTCGGTGGTGATCCGCGAGGCCCGCAAGGCCATGGAGACGGGCGAGCCGCAGCTCATCCTGCTGGGATCGCCCGAAGAGCTGGAAGCCCGGGCCAACGACGGCATCAGCCTCGTCCCCATGCAGTGCCAGAGCGAGGGAGCCATCGAGCTGTTCGTGGAGCCGGTGCTGCCGAAGCCGCATCTCGTGCTCATCGGGCGCACCCCGATGGTCGGCACGCTGACCTCCCTGGCGAAGACGCTGGGGTGGCGCACGGTCGTCGTGGACGACCGGGGCGATCCAGAGGCCCACCCGGCGGCGGACACGGTCGTGACCACCCTCGACCTTGAGCTCGCCGGCGTCGGTGAAAACTCCCTCGTCGTGGTGGCCACCCAGGGTCAGTACGACGAGCTGGCTGTGGACAAGGCCCTCGGGACCAAGGCGGCGTTCATCGGCCTCATCGCCTCCCGGAAGCGATCCAAGGCGGTCATGGACTGGCTGCGGGACGTCGACTACACGGACGAGGCGCTCGCCCGGGTGAAGGCTCCGGCAGGACTCGACCTCGGTAGCCTCAAGCATGAGGAGATCGCGGTGGGTGTGCTGGCAGAGCTTGTCCAGTTCAGCGCCGCGCGGAAGCCGTCGGTCGTTGCGGAGACGGTTCCGCAGGCTCCCGTGCAGGCCACATCCACGACTCCCGAACCCGCCCCCGCAGGCGACTCGGTCCCCCTCGTCGATTCGCCGGTGGACGCCGTCGACCCGGTCTGCGAGATGCTCGTCGATGTCGCTACTGCCCGGTTCGTCTCGGAGCACGAGGGCCAGACGTACTACTTCTGCTGCCCCGCCTGCAAGAAGAAGTTCGAGGCCGACCCCGCGAAGTACCTGACGCCGGCGACCGCCTGAGGTACCTGCTGTGAGCAGCGAGATCGCCGACGTCCTGGAAGCCATCGAGACCCTCTCCGACCGCGGGGAGAGGATGGCGCTCGCCACCGTCGTGGCCGTGCGGGGCTCGACGTACCGCCGCCCTGGGGCCCGCCTCCTCGTGCGCGACAGCGGCGAGCTCATTGGCAACATCAGCGGTGGCTGCCTCGAAGGCGATGTGCAGGAACTCGCCAAGGAGGTCATGGGTGGTGGGAAGGCCCGCCTCGTGGACTTCGATCTCACCGCCGACGACGAGGCGGTGTGGGGCTGGGGCCTCGGGTGCAACGGGGCGGTCGAGCTGTTCGTCGAGCCGGCGGAGAAGGCGGTCGAGGTAGCCGGTGACCTCCGGCGGGCGCTCGAGGAAGAGCGCGAAGTCTCGGTGGTCACCGTGATCGAGTCCTCCGTCGACGGGGTCGAGCGCGGGAGCCGGCTCCTCGTCCACCCCGACGGCCGGCGGGAGAAGACCCTCGGCAGCCCCGAGGCCGACGACGCGGCGGCAACCGCCGCCTCCGAAGCGCTCGCCCGGGGCGTGTCGATCAAGCAGGACCTGGACGTCGGCCCCGATGCAGCCCTGGGCGTGGTCACCGCCTTCGTCGAGGTGCTCGAGCCCTCCCCCAGGCTGCTGGTCTGCGGCGCAGGCCACGACGCCATCCCGGTCGTCCGCTTCGCCGCGGCCCTCGGGTGGCGACCGGTGGTCATCGACGACCGCGATCGCTTCCTCACGAAGGAGCGCTTCCCCGAAGCCGAGGGCTTCATCCCTCTCACGCGTCCCGTGGAAGCCGCAAGGCGGGCAGGGGCGGACCGGCGGACGTACGTCGTGATCATGAGTCACAACTACCTGCGGGACAAAGACTACGTCCGCTCGTTCATCGGCACCGACGTCGCCTACATCGGCTCGCTCGGCCCCCGCAAGCGCCTCGACAGCATCCTCGTCGACCTGGCCAAGGAGGGCGTCGAGCCCACCGACGAGGACCTCGAGAAGATCTTCGCCCCCGCCGGCCTCGATGTCGGCGCCGAGGGCCCGGAGGAGGTCGCCTGGGCGATCATGGCCGAGTTGCTCGCCGTCCGCTCCGGGCGCCGAGCCGGCTTCCTCCGTGACCGCAGGGGTCACATCCACCCCCGTGCCGAATCAGCCCCCGACGCTCCGTCGGGAGCATCGGTGGGGGCTGCCTGACTGTCGATTCACGACAGACAACCCCACCTCGCCGTCACAAACTCAACTATCCGGACGCACCTGCGCGCCGGTAAAACGCACGGTCCATCCGGTATTGCAACCTGCCCCTCCGGGGGGGTGTATTGCCTGGTAGTCATGTGGACTTTGTGATTCCGGACCAGATAAGGTTTGTTCCCGCTAACCCAGCGGGGCGTCGCTAGAGGAGGGGATTGGCAGTGCTTATTGAGAACGAGTTCTCGATTCCAGCACCGGTCGACACGGTCTGGAAGTACATGAATGACTTTCCGCGCGTGGCGCGGTGCATGCCCGGCGCCGAGATCGTCTCGGCGACCGACCGCCAGGTGAAGGGCCGCGTCAAGATCAGCATGGGCCCGCTCAAGCTGGCGTTCTCCGGTGTCATCGACATCCTGGAGAAGAACGATGGGGCCCACCGGGTGGTCATGAAGGCCACGGGCTCGGAGGAGAAGGGCAAGGGCCAGGCCTCCGCAACGGTGACGTCGACGATGCAGCAGGCTGGCGGCGGGACCCGGGTGATGCTCTCCCAGGACATCCAGATGACCGGTGCCATCGCCCAGTACGGCCGAGGCATGATGCAGGACGTCATCGGCTCACTCATGAAGCAGTTCGCGAACTGCGCAGCCGGGGAGATCGCCAGGCCCGGGGCCGCCGGCAAGGCCGGCGGTAAGCCCAAGGCCATGAGCGGTTTCTCGCTCATGCTCATCTCCGCCAAGGCCTTCTTCAAGAACATCTTCAAGTTCGGAAAGAAGTAGGGCTGACTAAGTAGGGGTTCCGGAGTCCTCGTGCGTTTATATAGCGTCGGGGCGTCGTACTAGGAGAAGAAGGAGGGTCCATGGGTGGTCCAGGAGGGCTTTTCGCAGCAGGGCTTTTGGTCCTTCTGCTGGTGGCAGCAATCCCGTATCTCGTTTCGTTGCAGCGGGTGATGAGCGCCATCAACAGCATTCGGGGCCATGTCGATGGCATCCTCGAGAACGGCGTCATCCTCACCGGCGAGCTGGACGGGGTGCCGGAGCTGCTCGAGATCACGGACGCCGTGGTCAAGGAGGTCGCCGTCGGCGCAACTCGTTACGCCAACGCCGTCGACCGTGTGGTACGTGGCGGTTAGGAGCAGCCTCTCCTGTCCTGAGGTACCGGTTTCACCAGAGGAAGCAAAACCTTTGATGGAGAGGAGGAAGGCCTAGATGAGCATTTTCGGATGGCTCGACCTGGTTCTGATCGCCGTGGTCGTCATCTCGCTGACCAGCTATCTGTACCGCATCATCGTCCAGCTCAACCACGTGACATTCACCCTGGGCACGATCATCGCCGGTGTGGCGGCGATCGCCAACCAGACCCAGACCGTGCCGCCGGTGGTGAGCAACGTCAACAACAACCTCGCTCCGGTTCGTGCAAAGGCCGATGCCCTTGCGGGCAGGGCCGGAGGGTCACGGCGTGGACACACGTAGAACAGATGGTTTGCAGCGTGTCATGACGTCCGCGGGGACGTTCTCGGGAGAACCAAAGGAGGCACCGGTATGAACGGAAGGAGGTTGAGCGCATGCATCCCATGATCTCCAGCGTGATGGCGAGCGTGGCGCATGCCAATCTCACCGGCTGGTACATCGGTTTTGTCGTGACGACGGTCGCGATTGTCATCGTGGTCATCGAGGTGCAGGCCATCCTGGTCCTCGCCCGCAACATCGGGGTGCAGGCGCAGGAGGCGATTCGAGGTCTGGAAGCATGCTGGACCAACACCGCTCCGCTGTGGGATCTGCAGACCACCATTGACCATGCGTCAACCATCGTCAATGACCTGCTCACCGTTCGAAAGTCTCTCGGGGGGTGATGGGAGGAATATGTTCGCACTCGCAGCTCTTTCGCATCTCCCGGCAGCCTCGTCGGTTTCGGGGTACGCCCCCGAGGAAGTGACCTGGTGGTGGATGTCCGTCGGTCTCGGCCTCGTCGTCGTCCTCGTCGTTATCGGCGTGCTGACGTTGCTTATCCGTCTTGTGCAGGACATTGACCGCGGTGTGGAGGGCGTCGTCGAGACGCTCGGCCAGACCGCCCGCAACACGGGGACGAGCTTCCTCATTGCCGACACCGCCGGTCAGGTCGACGCGGTGCTGGCCGAGGGCCTGAACCACCACCTGTTCCTCACCCGGGTTCTCTCGGGATCTGGCAAGAAGGCGGTGCCGCGCTAATGAGTACACTTCTCGTCGCTTTCGCACTGGTTGACGTCATCCTGCTGGTCGGCGTCCTCCTGATCTACTTGAACTGGGTTGCTGGCCTTCTGCAGAAGATCGACAACGGCCTGGCCACCACGGTGGACCTCGTCGTCCAGATCGTCGGCCACGCCGAGCCCATCATCCCGGGCCTGCAGCAGATCAACCGTACCCTCGGCATCATCTCCGGGGCGCTCCCCCTGCTGTATCGACTTGCCGAGCGGATCGAGGCAGTGAGCCAGGGACGCGTTGCCATCGGATCAAACACCGCAGGCACCGCAAGCGGCACGGGCAACTACACCGGGGCGGCCGGCATCAGGTAGTGGGATTGGCAGCTGATCGTGCAGTGAGTAGTTCCGTTGCAAAGAGGGTCGGTGATTTTGGGGATCCGGCACTCGCAGGAAGGTAGTGATGCGGACGGGATGCGAAGGCGGTGCGGGGACCGCCTTTTCGTCCCGGACGCGGGTTCGCTTTCGTGGTTCGCTTTCGTAGGGGGCGTCACCAGAGTTTCTAGATGGGGCAGGGTCCGGACAAGCTTGGATGGGGCCCGGACCTCTACAAGAGGAAGGTGAAGGGGGTCAACGTTGGAGCGTATGCGCAGGCTCATGAAGACCGAGGGAGGCCAGGGAGCCGTGGGCCTCATCGTGGTCGTCGTGGCAGTGGTTGTGTCGTTCTACCTTCTGTTCAGGACTGTTTCCGTGGCCGACCGGATCAACGCCAAGGCCTCGACGATCCAGTCGGGTGCCACCAGCATCAAGGGTGACACCTCCGTGATCACCCAGCTCACGCACACGAACGACATCGCAAGCTCGATTCTGAAGACCGCAGGAGGCAGCGCACCCGACGGCAGCCAGTCGCTCGTTGCCAAGCTGAACACGATCATCGCCACCGCCAAGTCGATCGACGGATTCGCAGTGTCGGTCAACGGCACGGCGAACGCCATCAACGGCACGGCCCACGCCATCAACGGCACGGCCGCTGCCATCCTCAACACCGCCAACGCCATCAACAGCGATGCCACGGCGATCAAGGCGGGTCTGGACCAGGCGGTCAGCCTGGCAGGCGCTATCAAGGGCGACGCGGACAAGATCAAGGGCGAGGCGCAGTCGATTCGTATCTCCACCTGCCGGATCGACCATGCCGTTGCAAACATGTGCGCGGGCTAGAAGCCGAAGCCCGTTTGCCTAGACGAGACAAGAAGGAGAACTGAGGATGGCGCAGCGTCCAGCAGCATATGCACCGGACATCGCCGCTCCGCTGATGAGCGCGTCCCGGTGGCTGAAAGTGTGGGTCTCCATCGGGGTCCTGGTGGTCCTGGTGGTTATCGGATTCCTGCTTGGCATCATCTCGGCGCTGGAGGCGATCGACAAGTCGCTCGCCACCACGACCGGCAACGTGACGGGCATCAACGGCGACGTGAACCCGCTTCCGGGCCACGTGTCGAACATCAATGGCACCCTGGAGAAGATCGACGCCTCGCTGAAGCCGATTCCGGGCCAGGCCGACTCGATCATCGCCTCGCTGAGCGACATCAACTCGCAGCTGACCACGATCGACCCGTCCCTGAAGGACACCGAAGGCACCCTGGTTACCACCGAGAGCGGCCTGAACGCCATTGAGAGCGTCCTAACCAACATCGAGAGCCCGGTCGCCAAGGGCATCCTGAGCGACGTCAACGCAATCGTCGGCAACTCCGGCGGTGGCCTGATCGCCATCAAGGCGGACCTCGACGACGCAGAGTTCCACCTGAACGACAGCGGCAACATCACGGCACACGCACGTGACATCTGCAACAGCGCAGCTGTCAATCTGCTAGGCGGCTCCCTGCCCTGCGGGACGTAACCCGAACAGCGCCTTCAAGGAGGAAATGCATGAGAGGCTTTCGCGGCGGTGACCGGGGGCAGGCAGGTATCGCCCTCATCATCGTGATCGCCTGGGCGCTGTCTGCGGTGCTGATCCTGACCCGGACGCTGGTGGCTGCACAGGAGATCAACAACAAGGTGACCGACATCACCTCGAAGCTGGCGGGCGCCAAGGGGGACACCTCCTACGTCTCGCAGCTGAACAAGACCGAGAACACTGCGAACTCGATTCTGACGGCTGCCCAGCCGTTGACCGGGCAGATCGCCATCATCGACACGACGGCCAAGCACATCGACCAGCAGGTGGACGGGATCACCCCACCGGTGCAGACGATCAACGCGACGGTGCACGTGATCCATGACCAGGTCGGTGCGATCCTGGCGACCGCGCAGAACATCAACGCCACGCTGACGGCGGTGCGCAACACGCAGTCCAGCGTGATCCTGAAGGACGTCCTGGCCATTAAGGCAGACACGACCTCCATCGTCCTCAACGTGCAGACCATCGACGGGAACCTGTGCCACGCGAACAACGCGGGGATCGGTGGGCTGGCTCTGCACGCCGGGGCCGGTGGGGACCCGAGCTGTGTTAACGGCTCGTACCACCCGCTGTCGTAGTCCAGCCGGCGGACCTGCTTCTCCGGCACCCCCCCTCGTGGGGGGTGCCGGCGTTGTGGGGTCCGCTATCTTGTGCAGCGTGATCTCAGGCATCGTGCTGGCGGGCGGGACGTCGTCCCGGCTCGGCCAACCCAAGCAGCTGCTGGACCTCGGGGGCCGCCCGGTCCTGCAGCACGTCCTGGACGCGGCAGCCGCGGCCGGCCTGGGCGAGCTCGTGGTCGTCCTGGCGCACCGGTCGGAGGACGTGGCAGCCGCCCTCGTCCTGCCGCCGGGGGCCCGGTCGGTCCTGAACCCCGACTACGCCACCGGGCAGGCAAGCTCCCTGCGCAGTGGCATCGATGCCGCGGGGGTCGGCGCCGAGGCGGCCCTGATCCTCCTCGGCGACCAGCCGGCCATGCGGCCGGAGGACATCCGGGCGGTGGTCGACGCCTACCAGGCGGGAGCCGGCCCCATCGTGCAGGGCAGCTACCGCGGCATGCCGGGCCACCCCGTGCTCTTCGACCGCAGCGTGTGGCCCGACCTCCTGGCCGTCGAGGGGGACCGGGGGGCCAGGGACGTCATCAAGGCCCACCCCGACTGGGTCGTCCGGGTGGAACTGGACGCCGACGTTCCCCCCGACCTCGACACGATGGAGGACTACGAACGGATGAAGGCGGCCGAGCAGTAGCCGCCGCCCAGGGCTCCGAGAACCACCACCCGGCGTACCCGCGTGCCGCCGGAGTCCCCTTGGCCGGGTGAGTCGCCCTGGCCCGGCGGCCACTGCCCGGCCTTGGCGCACGCGGGATGGGTTAGCGGCCCCGGAGGGCTTGTTCGATCTCGGCGAACTCGGGGTGGCGTTTCGTCGCCTTCTTGGAGAACACGAGGTCACCGTCCATCATGACCTCGAAGACCCCGCCTCCCGACGGAATCAGGGTGAGCTCACTAATGTCGCGTGCGTGACCTGCGAGGAGCTTGGCCGCCAGACCGACGGCCCTGTCCGTGTAGTTTCAAACGACGCAGTATTCGATGCTGATCTTCACGGATACCCCCTTCAGAAGCTTGGCCGGGTGGGCGGGTTCTTTTCCATGGTACCGACCGCCTCGAAGACCCAAGGACCTCAAGGGGGGTCCAGGGGGGAGTAGCAGCCCCCCGCAGCGTTGCGGAGGGGGATGAGCTGCGAATCCCCCCTGGGTCGTCGAACACTCCGAAGGAGTGGGCGACGACTGGAAAACTAGAGGGAGGTGACCTCGTAGCCGTCCTCTTCGAGGCGGGCGATCAGCTCCTTGATGTGGTCCGGCCCCCGGAGTTCGACCTGCAGGGACACCTCGACGTCGTTCAGGCTGGAGTGCAGAACCCCCTCCCGGCGGTGCTCGACGCCGACAACGTTGACCCCCACCCCAGCGATCGCCCCCGAAAGGCGCTGGAGCTCGCCGGGGCGGTCCCGCAAGCGGGTCCGGAAGGAGAAGTACCTGCCGGCCGACGTCATGCCGAAGCGGATGACCCGCATGAGGAGCAGCGGGTCGATGTTGCCCCCGGAGACGATGACGACGGCGGGGAAGGTGATGGGGGAGCGGCGCCGCATTGCCCCGGCGACGCCGACGGCCGCGGCGGGCTCGACCATCAGCCTGGCACGTTCCGTCATCAGGAGGAGCCCCTCGGCGATCTCCTCCTCGGTCACGGTGACGACGTCGTCGACCAGCTTGCGCACGTATTCGAAGGTGAGGTCGCCGGCCCGCTTGGCGGCGAGGCCGTCGGCGATCGTCGAGATCTCGGGCAGCGTCACCACCTCGCCGGCCTCGAGGGACCGGGTGAGGGTTGCGGCCCCGACCGGCTCCACCCCGACGATGCGGATGCCGGGGCGCAGCTCCTTGGCGGCGGCGGCGACCCCCGAGATCAAGCCCCCGCCCCCGATGGGCACGATGATGGTCGCCGCGTCCGGCACCTGCTCCAGGATCTCCAGGGCAATCGTGGCCTGGCCCGCGATCACGTCCGGGTGGTCGAAGGGATGGACCATCACGGCCCCGCTCTCTTCCGCGAAGGTGCAGGCGGCGGCGTAGGCGTCGTCGTAGACGGAGCCCTCCAGCACCACCTTGGCGCCGTACTTGGAAGTCGCCTCCACCTTGGGCAGCGGGGCGCCAGCGGGCATGAACACGGTGGAGTGGACCCCGAGCAGCGAGGCGCCGAGGGCCACGCCCTGCGCGTGGTTGCCGGCGCTGGCGGCGACGACTCCCCGCGAGCGCTGCTCGGCGGACAGGCGCGCGATTCGGTTGTAGGCTCCTCTGATCTTGAAGGAGCCGGTGCGTTGGAGGTTCTCGCACTTCAACACCGTGGTGCCTCCGGCCATTCTCGAGAGGATCCGCGACGGCCAGACCGGGGTCCTGAGGCAGACCTCCTCCAGGCGCGTGCCCGCCTCCCGGATCTCGTCCAGTCCCACAAAGCTCATGCGCCGATTCTGCCATCTCCTGGCGTTGGCGTTGCTGTTCACAGCCCTGGTCGCGGCCCCTCCCTCGGGCGCCTCCCCCCGGCAGCAGAGCCCGACCCCGGCCCCCCTCGGCCCCGTCCGCTTCGTCTCCACCGGCGCGGGGTCCAAGCTGACCATCGATGCCGCCTTCCCTCCCCAGCCCGGCGTATGCCAGGCCAACCAGCCCCATGACCTCCAGGCGGCGTACCCCGGCACGCTGGAGGTGGGCCGCCAGGCGAACGGCAACCTGTACCTCATCACCGAGCTCACGTTCCCCGAGTACCTGAAGGGCATCGCCGAGATGCCGACGAGCTGGCCGCAGCAGGCCCTCGAGGCCCAGGTGGTCGCAGCCCGCACCTATGCCTTCTCCCACATGGACGCCGGGGGCTCGCCGGCCAGGGCGCTCAACTACAACCTCTGCTCGACCGACGCCTGCCAGGTGTACCGGGGCCTCCAGTTCTCGGGCGGCGCCTATGCCCAGGACCCGAACTGGGTGAAGGCCGTCGACGGCACCGCCGGCCAGATCCTGGAGTACCAGGGCAAGCCGATCGACGCCTTCTACTTCTCGACGTCCAACGGCCACACCTATTCCGCCGCCGACATCTTCGGGGGATCCGCCGTCCCCTACCTGAAGCCGGTCACCGAGTCGGACGACACGGCCTCGCCCACGTCAAGCTGGTCCGTCCGGATGCCGCTCGGCGACCTCGCCGAGATCCTCCGGCTGTCGGGGGTGTGGGGCAGCGGGCCGATCGACACGGTTTCGCAGCAGGGCGACACCATCAACCTCGCCGGGGGCGGCACGTCGACCACGATGCCGCTCAGCTCCTTCCGCAACCGCCTCAACAACCAGGGGACGTGCCTCACCCCGAAGCGCTACCCCACCCCCGCCAGCGGCGGCGGCAACCTTCCCCAGGTGGTGCCCTCGGTGTGGATGACCCTGACCCAGGACGGCACCTCAATCGTCATGACCGGCCGCGGGTGGGGCCACGGCGTGGGGATGGTCCAGTGGGGTGCCAAGGGCAAGGCGGACCGGGGGCTCACGTACACGCAGATCCTGGCCTCCTACTACGGCGGCCTCACTCCCGTGAAGGTGGCCGAGCCGGGCAGCATCCGGGTGCTGCTCGCCTCGGGCGTCCAGCAGGTCACGGTGTCGCCGACCGGCCCCATCCGCGTCGACGGGGGCTCCGGCGCCAGCGGGACGGTGAAGATCACCGGCGGCTCCTCGATGACGATCACCTCGTTGGCGCCGGCCCCCGCACCTTCGGCGCCCCCCGCCCCGCCTCTGCTGGTGCTGACCGGCGTCACAGTCACCGCCACCGCGATGCCGGGCAAGCCAGCCGGCTTCTCCTTCAACCTGAACCACGCGGCGAACGTCGGGATCACCTACCAGCAGTCCGGCGTCACGGCGACCGCCTCGGTCCCACCGGTCCCGATCGCTGCCGGCGACCAGACGCTGGCATGGGACCCCTTCGCCGCGGGCCTGCCGGTCGGCACCTACGACGTTGCCCTCGTTGCCGACGACGGGGTGTCCCGCGTGGTCTCCCCGTCGTTCCAGATCGTGGTGGCGAACCCGCCCTCGCCCTCACCGTCGCGCTCAGCGCTGAGCGCCGGCGGTTCCCATGGCGTCAAAACGAAGGTGCCCCCCTGGCTGCCGGTGGGGGTGGGGGCGGTGCTGCTCGTGGTGTTGCTGCTCGCCGGGGCTGGCATCGCCGCCAAGCGCCGGCAACCGCGCCCGCCGACCCAGGCCTGGAAGCCCTAACCGAGCACAGGAGGAGCGCTGTGAGGATTCTGTGAGTACAAAGCGGTGTTCTACACCATCTGGTACTCACAGAATCCCGAAACTGCCACCGCGAACGAGTTTGCACCCGGACGCGGCACCGCCAGGGGGTCGCCCTGGCGGTGCCGAAGTGATGGAAGTGTGGCCCCCAAGACCGGAGGCCGACGTCCTGAAAGGTCTAGTACTTGATCTTGGTCTCCAGGTAGTTCAGAACTGTCTTCGTCGGAGGACGGACGTTGTGGACGTTGATCAGGTGGTCCACAACCCTCCGCATCAGCTCTTCCTTGGTTGGAGCCGAAATCGGGACCTTACAGGTCGCCCCTGCATCAGCTCAGCAAAGTGACGGCATCGTCAATCACCTCCCCTCGGCGCGGATTTCGCATCGTGCGAAGCCTGCTGATTCTCGCGCCGGGGTGGCGGGCATGGGAAGGGGCGCGCGTCGCGTTTGGGCTGCTCAGCCATGAAGTTTTGGCATGACGGTCCGCGGCCGATGGCTGGGCATGCCAGCCACGCATCTCGGCCGCACCGGCCCGGGCCGCGGCCGAGCCCGGAAACTCGGGCTAGAGGTAGAGACCGGTGTTGGACTCGGTGCGCTCCGAGGCCACTGCGTGGATGTCCCGCTCCCGCAGGACGAGGTAGTCCTCCTGCCGGATCTCGACCTCGAAGGCGGCCTCGGGCGCGAAGAGGACGTGGTCGCCGGTCTCGGCCGCCCGGACCATGGGGCCGACGGCGACCACCTCACCCCACATCGCCCGCTTCGCCTCCGACTCTGCGGTGGCGGGGATCAGGATCCCCCCACGGCTGCGGCGCTCCCCCAACTCGGCCGGGGGGACGACGAGGATCCGGTCGGCGGTCATCCGGATGGACTGCTGCGCCTCGTTCAGCCGGCGGGGCAGTGTCCGGGCAGGGGCGACCTCAGACGGAGACGTCATGGGCCTCCCGATCCGGCGGCGGCCCTTGCGGCCCTTGCGGCCCCGGAGGCCCCGCCGGGCTCGGCGCGGTCGCCTTTCGGAACACGAGACCCCCGTCGGGAGCGGCGTCCACCTCGACGACGTCGCCCTCGGCGTAGCCGCCCTGCAGCAGCGACAGCGAGATCTGGTCGGCAAGCTCCTTGGCGATCAACCTGCGCAGTGGCCGGGCCCCAAAGGCGGGGTCGTAGCCCCGGTGGGCGAGGTAGGCCTTGGCGCCCTCGGTCACCCTGAGACCGATCCGGCGCTGGGCCATCCGGGCCTCGAGCCAGTGGAGCTGGATCTCAACGATCTTGGCGATCTGGTCCTCCGTGAGACGGCCGAAGATAACGATCTCGTCCACACGGTTGAGGAACTCGGGCTTGAAGGTTGCCCGAACCGCCTCCATGACCTTCTCGGACACCTTCTCGTCGTCGGTCCCCTCCTGGAGCCCGGAGAGGATCCACCCCGAGCCGATGTTCGAGGTCATGATCAGGATCGTGTTGCGGAAGTCCACGGTGCGGCCCTGACCGTCGGTCATGCGCCCGTCGTCCATCACCTGGAGCAGCACGTTGAACACGTCGGGGTGCGCCTTCTCGATCTCGTCGAGCAGCACCACGGAGTAGGGCCGCCGGCGTACCGCCTCGGTCAGCTGGCCGCCCTCGTCGTAGCCGACGTAGCCGGGGGGTGCCCCGTAGAGCCGGGAGACGGAGTGCTTCTCCATGTACTCGCTCATGTCGATGCGGATCACGGCCCGCTCGTCGTCGAACAGGAACTCCGCGAGCGCCCGGGCGAGCTCGGTCTTGCCGACCCCGGTGGGGCCGAGGAACAGGAACGACCCGATGGGTCGGTTGGGATCGGCGAGGCCAGCCCTCGACCGGCGGATGGCATTCGCCACCGCGGAGACCGCCTGCTCCTGGCCGACGACCCGGGCGTGCAGCGCCTCCTCCATGCGCACGAGCTTCTGCAATTCACCCTCCATCAGCTTGCTGACCGGGATCCCCGTCGAGCGGGCGACCACCTCGGCGATGTCCTCCTCGTCCACTTCCTCCTTCAGCATCTTGGAGGTCTTCTGCAGCTCCGCAAGGGCGGCGTTGGCCTCCTCGAGCTGCTTGGTCAACTCGACGAGCCTGCCGTAGCGCAGCTCCGCCGCCTTGGCGAGGTCGCCCTCGCGCTCGGCCCGCTCGGCGCCCGCCCGGACCTCCTCGATCTGGGACTTGATACCACGGATGCGGTCGATCGCCTCCTTCTCCAGGGTCCAGTGGGCCTTGAGACAGCGGGACTCCTCGTTGAGGCGTGCCAGTTCCTCCTCCAGCTTGGCGCGGCGCTCCTTCGACGCTGGGTCCTTCTCCTTGCGCAGCGCCGCCCGCTCGATCTCCAGCTGCTTGATCCGCCGCTCGACCACGTCGATCTCCATCGGCATCGAGTCGATCTCGATGCGCAGGCGGCTGGCCGCCTCGTCGATGAGGTCGATGGCCTTGTCCGGCAGGAACCGGCCCGTTACGTAGCGGTCCGAGAGGATCGCCGCGGCAACGAGCGCAGCGTCCTGGATGCGGACGCCGTGGTGCACCTCGTAGCGCTCCTTCAGGCCGCGCAGGATCGCAATCGTGTCCTCCACGGACGGCGGGTTGACCACCACCGGCTGGAAACGACGCTCGAGGGCCGGATCCTTCTCGATGTGCTTGCGGTACTCGTCCAGCGTCGTGGCCCCGATCATGCGGAGCTCCCCGCGCGCCAGCATCGGCTTGATCATGTTGCCGGCATCGACCGATCCCTCGGCCGCGCCGGCCCCGACAATGGTGTGCAGCTCGTCGACGAACGTGATGACCTCGCCCCCGGACTCGGCGATCTCCTTGAGGACCGCCTTCATCCGCTCCTCGAACTCCCCCCGGTACTTGGATCCGGCGACCATCGCGGCGATGTCGAGGGCGATGATGCGCTTGCCGCGGAGGCTCTCCGGGATGTCCCCGTCGGCGATGCGCCGGGCGATGCCCTCGACGATGGCGGTCTTGCCCACGCCGGGCTCGCCGATCAGCACCGGGTTGTTCTTGGTGCGCCGTGAAAGGACCTGGATGACCCGGCGGATCTCGTCGTCGCGACCGATGACGGGGTCGAGCTTGCCCTTGCGGGCTAGCTCGGTCAGGTCCCGCCCGAAGCGCTGGAGGGCCTGGTAGGTCCCCTCCGGATCGGCCGAGGTCACCCGCTGGGTGCCGCGGATCTCGACGAGCGCCGCCAGGACCTTGTCGCGGGTGATGCCGAACTCGGCGAGGAGGGGGGCCAGCCGGCTGTGCCGGGAGTTCTCCACCAGGGCGAGCAGCAGGTGCTCGGTGGAGACGTACTCGTCCTTCAGGCCTTCGGCCTCCTGGAACGCCTGTTCCAAAACCTTCGAGAGGGCGGGCCCGATCCGGCCCTGGTCGCTCCCGCCGTAGACCTGCGGGATGCGGCCGAGCAGCTCGTCCACCCGGTCGCGCAGGGTGGTGGGCACCGCACCCAGGCGCTGCACCACGCCGAAGACCACCCCGTCGGACTGCGACATCAGGGCGTGGAGCAGGTGCTCGGGTTCGATGACCTGGTGGTTGCGGTCGGAGGCCAGCCGCTGTGCCGCGGCGAGCGCCTCCTGGGACCGCCGGGTCAGCTTGTTGAGATCCATATTGTTGGGGGCCATGGGGGCATCACCTTCCCTGTCCGTAGATTTGCCGCACGTCGTCGAGGCGGGCCAGCACGCCCCAGTGGGGCCGCCGGGCGGTCGTGCGCTCGGTCTGGCGTTCGGCGTCCGCAACCCGGCGGCGAGCCCGGTCGAGCTGCGCCTGCGCCTCGTCGAGGCGGCGTTGCATGTCCATGATGATGCGGACGCCGGCAAGGTTGACCCCCTCGTCCTGCGTCAGGCGCTGGATCTGGCGGAGCTGCTCGACGTCGCGCTCCGAGTAGCGCCGGGTGTTGCCGGGCGTGCGCTGCGGCGACAGCAGACCCTTGCGCTCGTAGATGCGCAGCGTCTGCGGATGCACGCCGGCCAGGTCGGCCGCCACGCTGATCACGTACACCGCGCGCTCCTCGTACCCGCTGGGGGCTCGCCGGCCCCGCTCCGGTCCGTGGCCCCCTCTGCCGACCGTGCTCATGACCTCAGCCCCTCGCCGACCCCAGGTGCTCTCGAGGCGACTCCGGCTGGGCCTCGGCGAACTGCTCCAGCAGCGCCTTCGACTCCTTCGAGAGTTTCTGGGGGACCACCACGCTGACCGTCACAAGCATGTCGCCCGCCTTGTCGCCCAAGCTGCCGTTGAGCCCGCCACCCTTGCCCCCGACCTGACCTCGGATGCGGAAGGTTTTCCCCGGCTGCGTCCCCGCCGGGATCTTGAGCGTGACCGTCCCCCCGTCGAGCGTGGGGACCGTGACCTCGGCACCCAGGGCCGCCTCGGTGGAGGTGATCGGGAGCGCGAGGGTGAGGTCCTTGCCCTTGCGGCCGAAGATCGGGTGCGGGACCACCGTCACCGTCACGTAGAGGTCGCCCGGCTGCCCCTGGTTGGGCGAGGGGTTGCCCTTGCCGGGGACCCGGATGCGGGCCCCGTCGCTGACACCGGCAGGGATGCGGACCTTGATCGAGCGCTGCGCGCCCGTCCCGGGGTCGGTCAGGTGGAGGCTGGCCGTCGTGCCCTCGAGCGCCTCTCGGAACGGCAGGGAGATCTCGGTCTCTGCGTCCCTCCCCTTGGTCGCACGCCCGCCTCCACGGTTGAAGATCGACCCGAAGATCTCGTCGGTGAAGATGTTCCCGCCGCCGCTCGCCGACCCGGCGGCACGGGTGAAGATGTCGCCCAGGTCGCCCAGGTCCTCGAAGCGGATCCGCCGGCCGCCGGCCCCAGCCCCACCGGGGCCACCGGGGCCACCGAACCCGCCGAAGCCCGAACTGAGCATCTCCCGAAAGTCGTCGTACTCCTTGCGGGTCTTGGCGTCGCTCAGCACGTCGTAGGCGTGGGAGACCTCCTTGAACTTCTCCTCGGCCGCCGCGTCGCCGGGGTTGGCGTCGGGGTGGTACTTCTGCGCCAGCTTGCGGTAGGACTTCTTGATGTCGGCCTCGGCCGCGCCCTTCTGGACGCCGAGGGTGGCGTAGTAGTCCTTGTCCGCCCACTCGCGCTCGGGCATGGTTCCTAGTCGCCTCCTCGCCGCGCGACCTTCACCATCGAGGGCCGGAGGACCCGACCCTTGTAGGTGTAGCCGCTGCGCAGCTCCTCTGCGACGTACTGCTCACCGTTGCCGTCCCCGTCCACCTGGAGGGCAGCCTCGTGGAAGTTCGGATCGAAGGTTTTGCCCTTCGCCCGGATAGCGGTCAGGCCCTCCGCCGCGAGCACCTCCTTCAACTCCCCGAACACCATTTCGATGCCCTTCAGCATCCTGTCGAACTCCCGGCTCTCCTCCGCAGAGGCGACGGCGAGCTCGAAGTTGTCGAGGACGGGCAGCAACCGGTGCAGCAGGCTGGCCGATGCCCGTTCGATGAGCCCAGTCTGCTCCTTCACGATGCGCTTGCGGTAATTGTCGAACTCCGCCTTGAGCCGCTGCAGGTCGTTCAGGTAGCTGGCGGCCTCCGAGCGCGCCGCGTCGAGCTGGGCCTCCAGCGGGTTGGGCTCCTGGGGGGCCGGTGGCGCCTCCAGCGGGTTGGGCTCCTGGGAGGCCGGTGGCGCCTCGGGCGCCGGTGGCGCATGGGGAACCGGGGGGGCCGCTGCCTGCGGGTTCACGTCGTTCTGCATGCTCGTTGTGGTTGCGGTTGCGGTCTCGGGATGCAGCTTGCGCCGGTCGTTGATCGTGATGCGCCGCGGCGGCGGCTGCTCCCCTGCGTCCGGTCGGTACTGGTCCATTGGCTATCCTCCTGACGCCGACGTGGCCGCCGGAGTACTTGTCGGTCCCGCTTTCACAGCAATGCGGACGGGCTGGGCTTGGACCGCCTTCGCCACCTCGATGAGGAGCAGCCCATCGGACATCGACGCCTCGATGTGCTGGGTGTCCGATCCCTGCGGGAGGGCCACCCGCCGCTGGAACGGGCCGAATCGCCGCTCGATGCGGTGGAAGGACTCTTCCGGCGCGTCGTAGAACTTGCGCTCGCCGCGGAGGGTGAGGACGTTGTCCTCGACCACGATGTCGATGTCACCGGTGGTCATCCCGGCCAGCTCGGCCGTGATGATGTAGCGGTCCTTGGTCTCGTAGACGTCCAGCGGCGGCACCCAGGTGCCCTGGGTCTCTGCCTCCGCGGACTCGCCCGGGCCGTAGGTGCGGCCGAACAGGCGGTTCATCTCGTTCTGGATGCCCAGCAGGTCCCGGAACGGGTCCCATCTGCGAACAGCCATCTCGGAGCCTCCCTTCTGCTCATGCGGTTGGGCTCAGTGGCCCGAACCGCCCTCTTCAACGATCTCTGCGTCGACGACGTCCTCGTCGGACGAGCCCTTTGCCTGGTCGCCCGTGGAGGTGGTCGAGCCTGCCTGCTGGGCCTGGCCCGTGTTGTAGATCTGCTCGGCCAGCTTGTGCGATGCGGTCACGAGGGCGTCCGATGCCGTCTTGATCCGGTCGGCGTCGTCACCCTTCAGGGCGTCCTTGACCTCCCCGAGGGCCTGCTCGACGGCCCGGCGGTCGGCATCGTTCAGCTTGTCGCCGTGGTCCTTGAGGGTCTTCTCGGTCTGGTAGGCGAGGTTGTCCGCCATGTTGCGGGCCTCGGCGACCTCGCGCCGCCGCCGGTCCTCCTCGGCGAAGCGCTCGGCCTCCTTCATCATCTTCTCCATCTCCTCCTTCGGCAGGGCCGTGCCGCCGGTGATGGTCATGGCCTGGGCCTTGCCCGTCCCGAGGTCCTTGGCCGCCACGTGCACGATGCCGTTGGCATCGATGTCGAAGGTCACCTCGATCTGGGGCATGCCCCGCGGTGCGGCCGGGATGCCGACGAGCTGGAAGCGGCCCAGGGTCCGGGCGCCGGGAGAGAAGACGGTCTCCGCCTCCCCCTGCAGCACGTGGACCTCGACGGAGGGCTGGTTGTCCTCCGCCGTGGAGAAGACCTCCGACTTCTTGGTCGGGATCGTGGTGTTGCGCTCGATGAGCTTCGTGAAGATGCCGCCCTTGGTCTCGATGCCGAGCGACAGCGGCGTGACGTCGAGGAGCAGCACGTCCTTGACCTCGCCCTTCAGCACACCTGCTTGGAGCGCGGCACCGATGGCGACGACCTCGTCCGGGTTCACACCCTTGTGCGGCTCCTTGCCGCCGGTGAGGCTCTTCACCAGTTCCTGGACCATGGGCATCCGGGTGGAGCCGCCGACCAGGATGACGTGGTTGATCTGCCCGACGGGCTTCCCCCAGTCCTTGACCGCCTGGTTGAAGGGGTCCTTCAGGCGCTGCACCAGGTCCCCGGTGAGCTGCTCGAAGGCCGAGCGGGTGAGCTTCATCTCGAAGTGGATGGGCCCGGTGGCCTCGGTGGCGGTGAGGAAGGGCAGCGTGATGGTGGTCTCGGCGGACTGTGACAGCTCGATCTTGGCCTTCTCGGCGGCTTCCTTGAAGCGCTGGAGCGCCATGCGGTCGTTCGACAGGTCGACGCCGTGGTTGTTCTTCACCTCTTTGATCATGTGGTCGATGATCCGCTGGTCCCAGTCGTCGCCCCCGAGGTGGGTGTCACCGGAGGTGGCCTTGACCTCGAAGACGCCCTCGCCGATCTCGAGCAACGACACGTCGAACGTCCCGCCGCCGAGGTCGAAGACGAGGATGGTCTCGTCGGTGGACTTGTCGAGCCCGTAGGCCAGCGACGAGGCGGTCGGCTCGTTGATGATCCGCAGGACCTCGAGGCCGGCGATCTGGCCGGCTTCCTTCGTGGCCTGGCGCTGGGCGTCGTTGAAGTAGGCGGGGACGGTGATGATGGCCTGGGTGATCTTGTCGCCCAGGTAGGCCTCGGCGTCCCGCTTCAGCTTCATGAGGATCTGGGCGGAGATCTCCTGCGGCCTCCACTTCTTCCCGTCGATGCTCGTGGACCAGGATGTCCCCATCTCCCGCTTGATGGAACGGAAGGTCCGGTCCGGGTTCGTGATGGCCTGGCGCTTGGCGACCTCCCCGACGAGGATCTCACCCGTCTTGCTGAAGGCGACCACGGACGGCGTGGTACGGTGCCCTTCGGCATTCGGGATGACGACCGGCTCGCCCCCTTCGAGGACCGAGACCACGGAGTTGGTGGTCCCAAGGTCGATTCCAACGGCTTTCGTCATAGCAAATCCTTTCTTGTTGCGGCGTGCCCTCAGGGTAAAGGTTGAGCGCCCTACTGTCAACTTTTATGACAGCCTACCTTCAGCTCCCGGGGAATCGCATCGTTCGGTGGTCCCATCCTAGGCAGGTAAACAAGTATAGAGTAGTGTTATGGAGTGGCAAGCTGTGGCCAGGAGGCGTTCGGGATAGACCGAAGAGTTTCTGTTTGACCGCGTTATGCGCGGTCAAACAGAAAAACATCGCGACAACCTCCCTCGTAGCCCCCTGGCCGCGGCCGTAGAATCGTCGCCGTGGTCACCAAGCTCCTCATGGCCCTCGTGCTGGCCGCGGCGCTGGGGTTGTTCACCCGGCGGGCCCTCCAGCTCCTCGCCCTGCTGCGCCTCGGCAAGCCCGAGCAGCGTTGGGACAACATCGGGGCCCGGATCGGCCGGGAGCTTCGGGTGGTCTGGAGCCAGCAGAAGCTGCTCCAGTGGCCCTTCCCCGGCATCATGCACGCCCTCATCTTCTGGGGCTTCGTCATCCTGTTCACGACCATCGTCGAGGCGTTCGGCTCCGCCTACTCGGCGTCGTTCGCCCTCCCGCTCGTCGGGCACTGGGGGCCGCTCGCCGCACTCCAGGACACGTTCGCCGGGCTGGTGCTCGTCGGGATCGCCATGGCGTTCTACATCCGCAAGGTCCTCCGGCCCGGGCGCTTCCGGGGCTCCCACCTGCGGGAGGCGGACCAGATTCTGATCGCCATCTCCTGCATCATGCTGACCGTGATCGGGCTGCGGGCCACGGGGATCGCCCTCGGACGGTTCCCCTATCCGAGGTCGGCGGCCTTCCTCTCCTCATTCGTGGCGGCCCATCTGTTCAACGGCCTGAGCCACGGCGCCCCGGAGGCCTGGAACGGCGTCTTCCTCTGGGGCCACTCGCTGATCGTGCTCGCCTTCCTCGTGTACCTCGGGTACTCCAAGCACCTCCACATCATCACGGCCCCCTTCAACGTCTTCTTCTCTTCCGCGGCCAGCCGCCCGAGGGGAGCGTTGAAGCCGGTGGACGTCGACTTCGAGGAGATGGGCGACGACGACGTCATCGGGGCAGCGACGATCACCGACCTCACCTGGAAGGGACTCCTGGACACCTACACCTGCACCGAGTGCGGTCGCTGCCAGTCCGCCTGCCCGGCGTGGAACACCGGCAAGCCCCTGTCACCGAAGCTGCTCGTGATGGAGCTCCGGGACCACCTGATGGCGGCGGGGCCGGGGCTGGTGGCGGCGAGGAAGGCAGGGACCGCAACGGAGAACACAGCCCTCAACCCCGACGTGCTCGATGACGAGGTTGTCTGGGACTGCACGACCTGCGGCGCCTGCGTCTACAACTGCCCGGTGGACATCGAGCACATCGACCACATCATCGACATGCGGCGCAACCTCGTGATGATGGAGGCCCGCTTCCCCCGCGAGATGGGGGGTGCCCTCACCAACATGGAGAACGCCGGCAACCCCTGGGGCCAGCCCGCCCGGGCCCGGCTCGACTGGGCACAGGGCCTCGACATCCCCGTCGTCGGCCGCGACGTCGCCCCCGGCGAGTTCGACGTTCTGTTCTGGGTGGGCTGCGCCGGGGCCTTCGAGGACCGCAACAAGAAGGTGGTGCAGAGCTTCGCCCGCCTGATGCAGCGGGCCGGCGTGCGGTTCGCCATCCTCGGGACCTCGGAGGGCTGCAACGGCGACCCCGCCCGGCGCCTCGGCCACGAGTACCTGTACCAGACGATGGCGAAGGCCAACATCGAGACGATGACCTCCGGCGGCGTCACCAAGATCGTGACCGCCTGCCCCCACTGCTTCAACACCCTCGCCAACGAGTACCCCCAGCTCGGCGGCAACTACCAGGTCCGTCACCACACCGAGTTCCTCGCGGAACTGGTCTCCGAGGGGCGCCTCCCCATCGAACGGGACTTCCCCGACAGCGTCGCCTACCACGACCCCTGCTACGCCGCCCGCCACAACGACATCCTCGAGGCGCCGCGCAGGATCCTCGCGGAGGCCGGTGCCCCCACGAAGGAACTGCACCGCCACGGGCGCCACACCTTCTGCTGCGGTGCGGGCGGGGGCCGGATGTGGATGGAGGAACGCCAGGGCAAGAAGGTCAACCTCGACCGGGTGGACGAGGCGCTGGCGGTCGGCACCGACGTCGTGGGCGTCGGGTGCCCGTTCTGCCACGTGATGCTCGGCGACGGCATCGCGGAGCGGGGCGCCGACGCGGACATCAGGGTGCGGGACATCGCGCAGATCCTCGAGGAGGTCGTCGCCCCTGCGGCCGCCCCGGTGCCCGGTGGGGAGGCCGCCGAGCCGATCCAGGATTAGAATGGGGGGCCGTGCGGATGTAGTTCAATGGCAGAACGGAAGCTTCCCAAGCTTCAGGCGGGGGTTCGATTCCCCTCATCCGCTCCAACGGTCTGCCCTGCCTCCCCCGCGTGGGTGAGAGGAAAATGATCCAAATAAACCATGTAGCTTGGCCGCCGGATGACCGAAACTATTAGCAGTTCGACAGTCCGATAGGAACGGGACCGGGTCAAGGTCTGGAACCTCAACCCGATCCGCCCCCAACAGGATCCGCTTCTCGGTCCGCTTCCTTGACGTCTGGTAACTCTGGCGCCTGGCGACCACCCCCCCCGGTGGCCGGCGCGAAGTACCCGCCAGCCACCCACCCCCCCGGGTGGCGGCGCGCCCGGACGGGCGCAGCGCTCAAAGACCCCGCTGCCGGATGGCTGCCACGACGGCGTCGCCGATCGCTCCCGGGCGCTCCCCGATGCCAGTGACGAACCGGACCTCGCCCCGCGGGTCGACCTCGATGCACTTCGCCCCACGCTCGACGACCACGCCGTCGTGGGTCAACCCCCGGAGGATCCCGTCCAGCGGGGCGGCCAGGTCCTCCCCCCCGAGCGTGGCCACCACCTGCCCGGCCCGCACACGCTCCGCGATCCGGGCACCGGTCCGGAACAGTCCCGCTCGCGGGGCATAGACGAAGCGGTCCCTGGCGTGACCGCCGTAGGTGCGGGGCTCGCCGGCCAGCGGCGCCGTCGACCCGTCCGTGATGATGGTCCCGAGGCGCTCGCCCCAGCTGGTCTCCACCACGAGATCGGTGGTCTCCCCGGCGACGAAGTTGGGGCCCAGGCCGATGGTGAGCGGGGCGAGGCCCCGCTGGGGCTCGGGGATGGCCCGCTTGCGCATCCGGGCGTCGACGAGGACGGCGGGACTCACGGCGGCGAGCACGTCCTCGAAGGCGGCGACGGCGACCTGGATCGTGGCGGGGTCCACGTGCCCGGCCAGCTCGTCGATCCCCACGCGCCGGGCGGCGGCGCCGTCGAGGACGGCCGATCCGTCGAAGATCGCATCGGTGAAGGCCATCCCCCGGCGAGGTGCCGCCGGGGAGGCAACGTCGTGGAGGACCACCCGGTATCCGGCCCGGTAGAGCCGGTGGGCGACGGCGGAGCCGACATCGCCGCTACCGCGCACGAGGACGGGAATTGGGTTCACGGCAGCGGAAGTATAAGGCGCGGCCGGTCCCGACCCCCGTCCGAGGTGCGCGTGATGCGGGGCACGTTCCTCGAACTCGACCCGCCCCACCGGTTGGTTTTTACATTCGGGTGGGAGACCGACTTCCGGCGGGACCGTTGCCCCCCGAGTCTACCCGGGTCGAGGCAACCCTGACCCCGGCCGAGGGCGGAACGATGCTCGTCCTGCGCCACTTCGACGTGCCAGCCATCCAGGTGCCCGACCACCGGCTTGGCTGGAGCATGTTCATAGGCGAGCGCCTAGTGTCCTGAGTCAGAGATTCGCTCAGCCACATCCACTCCCAGCTCATCACGGGCAGCGTCGAGAAAGGCGCTTTGGGCTTCTGCTCTACGGGCATGAAGTGTCTCCCACTCGGTGCTTGCGTAGGAGTTCACGCCGTCAATAGCCAACTAACCGGCTTGCCTGAACAAATCGTGGATAGTTTCGGCCAATATGCGAACGGGAGTCGAAGCTGTCAGAATGACCTCGGCGTAGGCCTCTGAGAAGGCCGCCCATGGCGTGTCCAAAGAATCCACAGCCGAGATTCCCCACTGCTCTTCGTCGGTCCCCACGGCTGATCCACCATATTTCCCGATTTGTACACTCGTATCGGCAGCAGCCCACACGTATGCTTCGAACCTTGTCAGGAGCCCGACGTAGGCGAGCCGGCGTTCTTGTTGCCAGCGGGTCGCTCGATCCTCCACCGGATCCAATCCGTAGCAATAACGCCCACGAGGGTTATCGCCCCGCCGACCCGACCGCCCACAGATTGCCCATGTCAGCCAGTCTCGCAGTCTTCGACCCGGGCTGGCCCGAGTTTCACCCCAGGCGCGCCGGAGAGACCCTGGCTACTCCAGATTCAAAGTCCCGGATCACCGACGGATCTGCCCCTCAGCCCGCGCTTGGCGCGGGGCGACAGTCTGGAAGTGAAGACTACACGGCATCACGCCAATGGTTGTTTCCTACATCGCGGCAAGGGCGGCCGCAAAGTCGTCAGGAGAACATACAGAAATGCCTGCTCGTTGCGCAAAATTGCGTAGGCGTCGATCGTTTGTCACGAGGACTGCGCCCTCACACGAGGCAGTAGCAGCTATCAGTAAGTCATGGGTGTGCGTCATTGGGTTTGGACCACCCTGCAAGGGATAGTTCCGAATTTGCTCAATGAGAGCATCATCATCGAGCTTCGCCCTGTCTAGGCGTGAAGCGTCTAGATCTAGCGAGCGATCCTCATACCGCCGAGGCAAGACCTCCAAACCGCGCCTGGCTTTTGTGGGTAATCGCCGAGCGCAGCATGCGCTCGGCGCCTGAGAAGCCCTCCCGCGGACGGTGGCCGAGGGCTACCTTCGAGATCCCACTCTTGAAGGAGGGCCCATGGCCACCACCTCGATCCTACTGGGATCACGTCAGCCTCTCCGTCCGCTCGGTGGACCGCGTCTTCATGCACGCCTACGTGCCGGGCCTGATGACCAAGTACTAGGTCATCCGGTTCCTCTTGCACCGGGGCTACCCCATCCCCTCGCCCGCAGCGCTCGGCAAGATCGGCAAGGGCTTCGTGAAGGACATCGAGCGCTTCGTCGCCGACAACGCCATCCCCGTGGTCCGCTTCGCCAAGGGCCAGTGCAAGGAGGACGTTGCCGCTCCCTACCTGGCGGAAGCCCGGACGCGGGGCTTCCACGGCGTCGTGCTCGTGGGGGTTGCCCAGGAAAAGGAGAGCGCCTGGCGGGGGTGGCGGGACGGGGGAAGCGATGGCCATCCCCACTTCGAGTTCGCCCGCCAGTCGGTGTTCCCGAACTTCTACTACTTCTACATCAACGACTCCCAGTTCGGGTCGTGCTTCATCAAGGTGTGCAGCTATGCCCCGTTCTCGATGTGGGTCTACTGCAACGGCCACGAGTGGGCCAAGGCCCAGGCGGAGCAGGAGGGCCTTGGCTACACCGCCCTGGACAACGGCTTCGCCTCCTGTGAGGACCCCGCCCCGCTGCAGCGCATCTGTGACCGCTTTGGGGCAGTGTCAATGCGCAACCTGTTCGAGCGCTGGAGCCATCGTCTCCCGTCCCCCTTCACGGCTGCTGACCGAACGGCGGGGTTCTTCCACCAACTCGCCTTCCGCCAGATCGAGTTCTCCGACACCCGGGTCTTTGACCGTCCCGGCTCCGGGCGGGCATGGTTCGAGCAGACCATCCGGGAGCACCTCGACCTCGGCCGGCCGGACCAGGTGGCGCTGATCTTCGCCCGCCGGATCACCTCCCGGACCCCGGGGCGCTTCCGGACCCGGGTGATCACGAGAGGCGTCGACCCCTCGATCCAGATCTACCTCAAGTCCGCCAAGCAGAAGCAGTACTTCAAGGAGGCCCAGGCACTGAGGACCGAGCTGAGCATCAACGACACCCGCGACTTTGGCATCGGGCGCCTCGTCACCACGGAGAACTTCCAGGCCCTCAAGGCGGTCGCCGAGGCGGCCAACGCCGCGCTGATCGACCTGGAGCACGCCGGGGAGACCTGTGCCCCCGATGCGGACACCCTACAGAGGATCGTCCTGCCGTCCGTTGAGCACGGCCAAGCGGCCCCGGGCCTTCGCTTCGGGGATCCGCGCGTGATGGCGTTGCTGGCCAGCCTGGTGTGTGCTTCACCCACGTGGTTGGGGGATTCACCAACGCCAGCCTGCGCCCCCTCGTGCAGGGCCACCTCGGCCGCCCGTACTCATCCCGCCAGATGGGC
>WNFC01001351.1_pt1 | contig 45200 bp, 40 predicted proteins | sample 5400541 | NCBI WGS metagenome assembly WNFC01 (sample SAMN13153342, study PRJNA577476) | soil metagenome | isolation source: 120 cm saprolite under Douglas fir tree site 2 hole 2 replicate 1 | place: USA:California | collected 2015-04-18 | reverse complement strand
CGGGGCCGCGACCGTGCCAGGCAGCGCGACGACGAAGGTTACCGCCCCGAAGCTGACCCGGTCGCCGGGCCGCACCGGGACGGGTTCCCTGACCCGCCAGCCGTTCAGCCGGGTGCCGTTGGTGGAGCCGAGGTCGTCGAGCAGCCAGCCGCTGGCGCAACGCTTCAGTCCAGCATGCCAGCGGGACACGGAGGGGTCGGGGAGCACCAGATCGCAGGCTGCGTCGCGGCCAATGGTGAACCGGGGCCGGTCGCTGGAGGGGAACATGAGCAACGGAGGCGACGCCGCTTGGACGGCACGGGGCATCCCCCGAGTCACCGCGGCCCAGCCACGCTGGCCGTAAGCCAGGAGCGTGCTCCCAAACCGGCGCCGCGAGGGCAGGTCGGCGAGAACTTGAGCGAGGTCACGGCGGTCGCGAGCCTTCAACGCTACCTCTACCCGGTGGACGAAGGTGTCATGGGTGAGCATGCCCTCGGCGAAACGCTCCCCGAGCTGGCTGATCGCCTCGTCCCGATCGGCGTCAGAGACGCGCAGGCCGTCCTCGGCGCACTGCTGGTGCGCGGGGGCGAAGGAGCCTTCCGTGGGCGCGGCACCGCCCGCGTTCCCTGCCATGGTCCCGAGTATCGGTGCCGGGCGCCAAAGGCACAAGGTGCGCCAACCGCGGTGCGCAATCCTGGGCTCCAGTGGTCTGTCCTCGCAGACCACTAGGCTGGCTTGCGATGTCCACCGCAACTGAGCGAGAGAGCACCGGGGCGAGCGGCCCGCCCCTGGATGTATTCGGTGAGTTCTGCGCAGCGGGGCTCTGGCCGGGGCTCGGCACCGGCCTGGCCGCGCGGCTCGCAGGCGCCGGTATCACTGCGCCTGCTCTAGTCACCGCGGTCCGCCTGGAACTGGTCGAAGGAGTGGGAAGCAAGCGCGCATTGCGGCTCGCCGCGGCCTTCGAGGACGCGCGTCCCAGCTACGAGGTGGCTGAGCTGCTGGTGGCGTGCCGGGTGCCCGCCCGCTACGCGGGGCCTGCCGTCGCGCGCCTCGGCGCCTCGGCGGCGCGCCAGCTGCGCGAGGACCCATGGCGGCTGCTCTCGCTGCCGCAGCTACGGCCCGATCAGGCCGACTGGTTCGCCCGGCAGATGCTCGGCGGTGCCGCGGATCCCCAGGATCTGCGGCGTGGCCGCGCCCTGGTGGCGTACCTGCTCGCACGCGGTGCCCGGGATGGGCACACGGCGGTGCCCGCCGAGGCCGTGGCCCGATCCCTCGGCAGGTTCCGGATCAGCGATCCGGCGGCGGCGATCGGGGCCGCCGTCGACGAGGGTGCCGTGCTGCCGTTCAGCGAATCCGGCCCGCACACCGACGAAGGCTCAGACGGCGCAGGCCTGGACTCTGCGGACCCGCCTGTCTCTCCGGACGCGCCTATCTCTCCGGACGCGACTATCTCTCCGGACGCGACTGCTGGCGCGGATCCGCCCGCCGAGACTGGCGTGCTGCTGGCACTCACCCGATATGCGCTCGCCGAGGAGGCGGTCGCCGAAGGCCTGCAACGGCTGGCGGCCCTGGCCGAACCGCTCCCGGCCGATCAGCCCGAGGAACCGGCCGAGCAGGCGCCGACGGATCAGGCCCAGCTCGATCAGGCCCAGCTCGACGCGGTCCGGGCGGTGGCGGAGCACGGGGTGTGCGTGCTCAGCGGCGGACCGGGGACCGGCAAGAGCCGCACGGTGGCGGCTGTGGTGTCGCTGGCCGCCGGGCGCGGCCTACGAGTAGCGCTTGCCGCGCCCACCGGGCGCGCCGCGAAGCGGCTCGAAGAGCTGGCCGGAGCGCCAGCGACCACGCTGCACCGCTTGCTCGGCGCTCAAGGCCGATCCCGTGCTCGGCGGGGCGGGGCAGCCGGGTTTGGCGCCGGTCTGCAAGGCACTCGCTCGCAAGACGCCGCCACGGACAGCCCCGGCACCGACACCACAGGCGCAGATAGCACAGGCACGGGCGAGGGCGCCGCCGGCGAGATCACCGTCGGCTTGGGCACGGCTCGGACGGGTGGTGCTGGCGGCCAGGGCAGTGCAGGCGGCCAGGGCAGTCCAGGCGGCCAAGACGGCGCGGGCGGCTACGGCGGTGCGGGCGGCCAGGGCGGTGCGGGCGGCTACGGCGGTGCGGGCGGCCAGGGCGGTGCGCCGGCTACCGGCGACGCCGCATGGATCTTCACGCGGAACGAGGAGTGGCCGCTCGACGCGGATCTCGTCGTGGTGGACGAGGTGTCCATGCTCGACGCCGAACTGGCCGCCGCGCTCGTCGAGGCCTGCGCGGACGGCACGAGGTTGCTGCTGGTCGGGGACCCCGCCCAGCTGCCGTCGATCGGGCCCGGGCGGGTGCTGGCCGACATCATCGACTCGGGTGCCGTCCCGGTCACCGAGCTCACCACGCTGTACCGGCAGCGCGACGGCGGGGTCATCGCACGGCTCGCCACGGCCGTGCGCGGCGGCGCCCTGCCGAGCGTCGACTCGCCAGAACGCGAGGTGGTTGTGGTGCCGGTGCGTGGCAGCACCGACGCCGCCCGCCGGGTGGTACAGCTGGTCACCGACTCGATCCCCCGGGCCCTGGGCATCCCGGCGGCGGACATCCAGGTGATCACGCCGGTACACAAGGGCGCGGCGGGGACGGTAGAGCTGAACCGCATGCTCAAGCGGCAGCTGAACCCCGGCCCCGGAGCGCGGTCCGGGTTCGACCCTGGCGACCGGGTGGTATCCATCGCGAACCACGTCGACGAGGGATTCACCAACGGCGAGGTCGGCACCGTAGTGGGGCCGGGCGACGATGGCCTCGTGGTGGCCTTCCCGGCGGGGCCGGTGTGCGTGCCCGACAAGATCCTCGGTGACCTGCGGCACGGCTGGGCACTGACCGTGCACCGGGCCCAAGGCTCGGAATGGCCAGCCGTGGTGGCCGTGTTCCCGGCGGAGGCCACCGGGATGCTCTCCAGGCCCCTCGTCTACACCGCGTTGACCCGCGCCCAGCGGCACCTGTCAGTCGTGCATGGCGCCGGTGCGGCACTGTCCCGGGCGGTGGCGACCATCGGCGAACGGCCGCGCGTCACCAGACTCGGCGGCCTACTCACCGACTCCGAGGAATGATCCGGCCGCACTGTGGATAACCATTAGCAGTTAGCTTTTTGGCCCCGCGCGGGGCCAAAAAGCTAACTGCTCTTTCATGACCTCACCTGAAGATGACCGTTCGGCGGCCGTGCAGCAGGATCCGGTGCTCGGCGTGCCAGCGGACCGCGCGGGCCAGGGCGATCCGCTCCGCGTCGCGCCCGATGGCCGCGAGTTCCGCCGGCGATGACCGGTGATCGACCCTCGCGACCTCCTGTTCGATGATCGGTCCCTCGTCCAGCTCAGCGGTGACGTAGTGCGCCGTCGCCCCAATCACCTTCACCCCGTGCTCGTGCGCCTGGTGGTGCGGCCGTGCGCCACGGAAGCTGGGCAGGAACGAGTGGTGGATGTTGATGACCCGCCCGGCCAGCTTGGCGCAGAGGGCGGGCGAGAGGATACGCATGTACCGGGCTAGCACCACGAAATCGATGCGGTGGGCGTCGATGAGATCGAGCAATCGCCCCTCGGCAAGGTCCCTGGACAGGGCGTCCGACCCGGTCGGCCCGTGCTCGAATGGCACTCCGTGCGCGCTGGCCAGCGGGCCCAGGTCGGGGTGGTTGCCGACGACCAGCGGGATATCGATGCCCAGCGACTCGGCCCCGCGCCGGTAGAGCAGGTCGTTGAGGCAGTGCCCCTCCCTGGACACCATGACCAGCACACGGGGCCGGATGGCCAGGTCGTGCAGGTCCCAGTCCATGCCGAACTGGGTCGCGATGGCACCGAACCCGCCGCGCAAGCCTGGCCCGGCGGAATCGACGCCCTGGTCAGCGGGGGCGAGGACCTCCACATGCACACGCATGAAGAACCGGTCCGCGATCCGGTCGGCGTACTGCTGGCTGTCGAGGATGTTGCCGCCAGCCTGGTACAGGTAGGCGGCAACGGCGTGCACGATGCCAGGCCGGTCCGGGCAGGACAGGGTGAGCACGAACTCCCCGGACGGCGGGGCCGGCCCGTCGGACATGGCGCCTCCTCCGGCTCCCGGCATCTCAGCCGCCGATCGCGTGTGCACCGCCGTCGGCGTGCAGGATCTCGCCCGTGGTGGCGGGGAACCAGTCCGAGAGCAGCGCCACGCACGCCCTCGCGGCGGGCTCGGGGTTCGTAATATCCCAGCCGAGCGGCGCCCGGTTGGTCCACATCGCCTCGAAGTCGCTGAACCCGGGGATGCTCTTGGCCGCCATGGTACGCAGCGGGCCCGCGGCGACCAGGTTCACCCTGATGCCCTTCGGGCCGAGATCACGGGCCAGGTAGCGGGCACACGACTCCAGGCCGGCCTTGGCCACGCCCATCCAGTCGTAGGCCGGCCAGGCCACCGAGGCGTCGAAGTCCAGGCCGACGATAGAGCCTCCCCCGCCGAGCAGCGGCAACGCGGCGACAGCCAGCGCCTTCAGGGAGTACGTCGACACCTGCACCGCGGTGGCCACGTCCGCCCACTCGGTGTGCAGGAAGTTGCCGCCCAACGCGGCCTGCGGCGCGAACGCGACACCGTGCACCACGCCGTCGAGGCCGTCGACGTGCGCGGAGACCCGCTCCGCCAGCGAACCAAGGTGGCTGGTGTCGGTCACGTCAAGCTCGAGGACCGGAGGCGGGGATGGCAGCCGCTGCGCGATCCGCTGCACCAGGCTCAGCCGACCGAACCCGGTGAGCACCACCGTCGCGCCCTCCTGCTGCGCGATCCTCGCCACATGAAACGCGATCGAGGAGTCGGTGAGCACCCCCGTCACCAGTATCCGCTTCCCCTGCAGAATCCCCATCCCTCTCCCTTCGAGATCTCCATGATCGCGGTTGACTAAGAGTCCCATAGGGGCGGGCCGGGGATCTGAAAATTCTGGGTGACTGGTGCTGGTGGGGTCGGCGGGTGCGTTGCCGGCGGTGGGGTCGAGCTTCAGCAGATCGACTGTTGCTGGCCCTGGTCAGTGTCCCATGCCGAGGCCGCCGTCGACCGGGATGACCGCGCCGGTGATGTAGCCGGCGTCATCTCCCGCGAGGAACGCGACCACTCCCGCGACCTCCTCAGCCGATGCGAGGCGGCCAAGCGGAACCCCAGCCAGGATCGCAGCCTTGCGCTCGTCCGGCAGCACGGCAGTCATCTCCGTGTCCACGAACCCTGGTGCCACCACGTTCGCGGTGATGTTCCGGGAGCCGAGTTCCCTGGCCAGCGAGCGGGCGAAACCGACCAGCCCGGCCTTGGACGCCGCGTAGTTGGCCTGCCCGCCGGAGCCGAGCAGCCCGACCACCGAGGAGATGAACACGAGGCGCCCCTTGTGCATCCGCATCATGCCGCGCACCGCCCGCTTGGCGACCCGGTACGCCCCGGTCAGGTTGGTATCGATCACCGAGGTGAAGTCGTCCTCGCTCATCAGCGCGAGCAACTGGTCGTGGGTGATCCCGGCGTTGGCCACCAGCACCTCGACCGGCCCCTGCGCCGCCTCCACCTCAGCGAAGGCCTTGTCCACGGCGGATGCGTCCCTGACGTCACACGCCACGGTGGCCAGTCCCGCAACAGCGTCCCCTGAACGAGACGTCACAGTGACTCGATCACCGCCCGCCGCGAGCCGTCGCGCGATGGCCAGCCCGATGCCCCGGTTCCCGCCGGTGACGAGGGTGGATCGAGTCATCGGTGCTGGTACCTCCCGGGCGCTGCTGGCGGACGTGGGCAATCCCCGCGAGCGTACCCGGCCGGCCGTCAGGCCAGGCAGAGAACACCCGGCCGGCCGTCAGGCCAGGCCAGAAAGGTGTGGGATAGGTTGCCATTCGTGGATGAGAGCGCAGACTCCAGCGGGCCAGCCCGCATCGACCCCGAGTTCACCGCCTACCCGCTGAGCGATCTAGCCGACGCCGCCCTGCAACGGGCCGCCGACCTGGGCGCGGGACACGCGGATTTCCGCGCGGAACGCGTCAAGGGCCAGCGGATCGGGCTTTCCGACGGCAACCTTGAGACGCTGTTCGACGCCGACGAGCTTGGCTTGGCAGTGCGCGTGGTGGTGGATGGCACCTGGGGGTTCGCGGCCGCGGTGGACCTCACGACCGAGGCCGCGGCACGTGCCGCCGAGGAGGCTGTCGATGTGGCGCGGGTCGCCGCGGCCATCAATACCGAGCGGATCGAACTCGCCGACGAGCCCGGGTACGGCGACGTCAGCTGGGTCTCGAGCTACGAGATAGATCCGTTCAGCGTGAATGTCGCGGAGAAGGTGGCGCTGCTCGCCGAATGGAGCACGGGGTTGCTCGCCCACGACAGGATCGATCATGTGGATGCCTCTCTGTACCAGGTGAAGGAGTGCAAGTACTACTCCGATGGGGTGACGACGGCCACCCAGCAACGCGTGCGGCTGCACCCCACGGTGACCGCCGTGGCCCTGGAGGAGAGCGGCAGGTTCGAGACCATGCGCACGCTGGCCCCGCCCGCCGGGCGGGGTCACGAATACCTGACCGGCGGGCCCATCTCCGCGGAACTGGCGGAACTGCCCGGCCTGCTCGCCGAGAAGCTGGCCGCCCCGCCCGTCCAGGCCGGGCACTACGACCTGGTCATCGACCCGTCCAACCTGTGGCTGACCATCCACGAGTCAATCGGCCACGCGACCGAGCTTGACCGGGCGCTCGGCTACGAGGCCGCGTACGCGGGCACGTCGTTCGCCACCCTGGACAAGCTGGGCAGCCTGCAGTACGGGTCCCCGATCATGCATGTCACGGGCGACCGGACAGTCGAGCACGGACTGGCCACCGTCGGCTATGACGACGAGGGCGTCGCCACCCAGTCATGGGACCTGATTTCAGGCGGCGTGCTCACCGCTTACCAACTCGACCGCCGGATAGCGAGGCTGACCGGGTTCGGCAGGTCCAACGGCTGCGCCTTCGCCGACTCACCCATGCACATGCCGATCCAGCGGATGGCCAACGTCTCGCTGCGGCCCGCTGCGGACGGCCCGTCCACGGACGACCTGATCGCGGGCGTGCAGCGCGGAATATACGTCGTCGGCGACAAGAGCTGGTCCATCGACATGCAGCGGTACAACTTCCAGTTCACCGGCCAGCGGTTTTACAAGATCGAGAATGGCCGCCTGGCTGGCCAGCTTCGCGACGTGGCCTACCAGGCGACCACGACCGACTTCTGGAATTCCATGGAGGCCGTCGGCGGCTCCCAGACGTATGTCCTCGGCGGCGCGCTGAACTGCGGCAAGGGACAGCCAGGGCAGGTCGCCCCGGTCAGCCATGGCTGCCCGGCGGTGCTCATGCGGGGAGTGCGGATCCTCAACACCACGGAGGAGGGGGCTTGACATCCAGATGAGTCCGCAGAACACGATCGAGCGGGCGCTCGCGGTGGCCCAGTGTGACGACTGCATCGTGATCGCTGATGAGACCTCTTCGGCGAACCTGCGCTGGGCGGGTAACACGCTCACCACGAACGGGGTGTCGCGGTCCCGCCAGCTGACCGTCGTCGCGATCAGCCGGAGCGGCGCAGGAACCTCTGTCGGGGTGGTGTCCCGGGCAGGTGTCACCGATGATCAGATCGAGGATGTCGTCCGGGCCGCCGAGAAGGCGGCCTCGGAAAGTTCCGCCGCTGAGGACGCGCGGCCCTTGCTGACACCGGATGACCCCGAAGCGTTCAGGATGGATGCCTACGCCGGCAGCGGCGGGCCAGGCTGGGATGATCCAGTAAAGGGCACCGAGATCGGGGTTTTCCGCGGCTTTGCCAGCGCGCTCGGCCAGGCGTTCGACAACGCTGCGTCGGCCGGGCGGAAGCTGTACGGGTTCGCGGAGCATTCGGTCACCAACACGTTCGTCGGCACGTCTTCCGGGCTGAGGCTCCGGCATGACCAGCCGACCGGGAAAGTGGATCTCAACGCCAAGTCCGCCGACCTGGCCCGCTCCGCCTGGGCCGGCACGGGCACACGCGACTTCAGTGACGTCGACGTGGCTGCGCTCGATGCCGATCTCGGGCGGCGCCTGGACTGGGCAGCGCGGCAGGTGGAGCTTCCGGCGGGACGGTACGAGACCATACTGCCGCCGACCGCGATGGCTGACCTGCTCGTCTACCTGTACTGGTCGTCAGGGGCCAAAGACGCGCTGGACGGCCGGACGGTGTTCAGCAAGCCGGGTGGCGGGACCCGGGTGGGTGAGCGGCTGGCCAACCTGCCGGTGACGCTGCGCAGTGACCCGGCCGCACCGGGCCTCAGATGCGAGCCGTTCGTGATCGCGCACGCCTCAAGCCGGGCGTCGTCGGTGTTCGACAACGGGCTGGCGCTGCACCCGACCGCCTGGATCCGTGACGGCGACCTAGCCGCGCTCGTTCAGACCCGGCACACCGCCGACCTGACCGGCCTCCCGGTTAGCCCCGCGATCGGAAACCTGATCCTGGACGGCCCTGGCCCTTCATCTACAGACAACGGATCTGCGGGCAACAGGGCATCTCTGGACGACATGATCGCCAGCACCGGCCGTGGCCTGCTGCTCACCTGCCTCTGGTACATCCGTGAAGTGGATCCCCAGACGCTGCTGCTCACCGGGCTGACCCGGGACGGGGGATGCTGGGCCGCCTCGCCGAGGTAGGTGCCACCGTGTCGACGCTGCCCCGCGAGTGGGGCGACGACTTCACCCGGACTGCCATGCCCCCGGCGCGCGTCGAGGGCTTCAACATGTCCTCGGTCAGCCAGGCCAGCTAGATGATCTGGTCAGAGACTCTTCTCTGGCTGCATGTCGCCCAGGCGGGCACCTCGCGGCGTTGTCGTCGTCGCCGATAGGCGTGACCGCCGACGTTTCACGCGTTACGACCATGATCACGTCCGATTCGTCCTGTTACCTAGGCAAACCCGCCTCGGAACAAAGCGTTGTTCATATTCACGAATTCGGGCCGTGGCGTTCAGCCCGGACGGCCGTACCCTGGCCACCGGCAGCACGGACGCCACCGTGCGGTTGTGGGATCTGGCCAGCGGGCAGACCACCACGACCCTGTCCCCTCACGGCGGCTACGTAGTCTCGGTAGCCTTCAGCCCTAATGGCCGCATCCTGGCCAGCGCCAGCCTCGACAACACCGTGCGGCTGTGGGACCCGGCGACCGGGCAGGCCACCGCCACGCTCTTCGGCCACGCGGATTTCGTCACCGCGGTGGCGTTCAGCCCCGACGGGCACACCCTGGCCAGTGGCAGCCGGGACAAGACAGTCCGGCTGTGGACCCTCGGCTGAACGCGTTTCCGGCCGTGCGGGCCGGGTTCAAGGCAGCGCGGGTCGCGGGCCACGATGGATTGCTACCGCCTGTCGGCCATGCGCGGACGGACAGGTGTGTTAGTGGCGCAGCAGTTATCATCCAATATCGTCAGTTCGAGGGGGACGTTTGGGCACTAACTGCCATGAATCAGGCACTCATCTTGCCAGATGTGTCTCCTACTCCGGCCGATTTGCGGACGGAGAGTGCAGAGGGCGCCAGGGCCGCCAGGTCAGCTGGGGCGGAGCCCTGCTAGCTCGACGCCGTCCGGCGAGGTGCCGACGATTTCGGTCACTCGATAAGTGCGATCTGGCATGCTCTCTCCCTTGTCTGTGCGCGTCATGCGGTGTCCTTCACGCTGTTTCCAGCCCGCTGTTTCCAGCCGCTGTATCTGGCACGCTGTCGGTCATGCGCCGCCCGTTCGTGGCGTCCTTCACGCTGGATCCTTCATCGTGCTGCCTCTACGGTGCTACCTCCACAGTGGTGCCTCGACGCTGGCGCCTCAATCCTGCCGTCCCGGCGCTGGCGCCCCACGAAAGCGCCTGGCGCCCCTGTTCGGGCTTCGGGCAGGCTGTCTCCGTGACTCCGGACGCCGCAGAGCTAGAGCGGCACGCCCGGTCGCTGCTTCGCCCGGAGGTCTATGACTACTACGCCGGGGGCTCGGGTCGCGAGGCCACACTCCGAGGTAATGAAGAAGCGTGGCGGCACATCCGGCTGTGGCCGCGAATTTTCCGTGACGTGTCGGCCGTGGACACCGGCGTGGACCTGACCGAATGCCTATCGGACCTGCCGGGCCTGACCCTCCCCGGGCCGTCGGCCGATCCCGGGCCCCCGGCCGATCCCGGACCGCCGGCCGATCCCGGACCGCCGGCCTCCGCACCTTTGCCGGGCACGCGCCGCGGACGTACGTTGGGGTAGTGAGAGCCATCCTTCCGGCCCGTCGTGATCGCGCGCATCTCGTCACCGAGGCGCAGCGGCCGATGTCCGAAGACATTGCCTACCGACAGCGCCGGTACTTGATCATGATGGGAATCCGGGTCGTTTGCTTCGGGGCGGCAGTGGCCCTGTTCGCGGCCGGCGCGGGCTGGCTCACCGCGATTCCGGCAGTCGGCGCGATCGTCATCCCCTATTTCGCTGTCGTCTTCGCCAACGGCGGCCGCGAGCCCACCAGCACCAGAGGATTTCGCGCCTACGAACCCCGCCTGCCTGTCCGGCGTATCCCCGGGGAGCAGGGTCCCGGCCAGGGCACCAGCGGGCCGGCCGACGCCGTGGCGGATCCCGGACCCTTTACTGGCAGTAATCAGGATCCGGGCGCCTTTACTGGCAGTAATCAAAAGCCAAAAGGCGGCCAGGAAACCACGGGCTGACAGTGAGATCCCCTGTGCGCACCGGGATCTCGTAATCCCGGTCTTGACGCACAAGGGGGGGTTTCGGTGTAACATGCATAGCGGTGCTCTGGTCCCCCGTCGGAGCACCTGCCGGCGTTCCGGGCCCCCGTCGGAACGCCGATGAATGCGACGCCGGGTGGTTTGCCCCCGTAGCCACCCGGCGTCGCCCTAATCTTCGATGGCCTCCGGCCAGCTTCGCTACGCGCTCGCAGTACCTTCCCGGGGGGGACCCCCCGGACCCCCCGAGGTCGCCCTAATCTTCGATGGCCTCCGGCCAGCTTCGCTACGCGCTCGCGGTGCTAGCCCGGGGGGACGACTCCCCGGACCCCCCCGGGGTCGCCCGAACTTCGCTGACCTTCCGTCAGCTTCGCCATGGCTCGCAGTACCTTCCCGGGGGATGCCCCCGGACCCTCCGAACTTCGCTGGGGGTGGCCCACCAGTTGGCGGCGCGCCTGTCGTAGTCGGCGATCACTTGTGGGAACATCGTCGGGGACAGTTTCGTAACTTTACGAGAGTTTTAGCTAACCATGGGGATAGTGGGAGGTAGCGACGGGTGGAGTGCGAAAGGGCTACTCGGTCTTACTGAAAGCGACGATCGCTATGGTCGTCATGACCAAGCCCATGGCCGCGACGAAACCCAGCGACAGCCACAGCGGGACGACCCAGCCACCCCAGGTGATGCCGGGCGAGAGCACGTGCTGTGCTATCGGGCTGAGGTTCAGATGGCTGAACACCGCATGGCGCATCGGGCCCACCACATAAGTCAGCGGGTCGATGCGGGTCAGCACGCTAAGCCAACCCGGCAGGCCGGTCAGCGGGTAAAGCGCGCCGGACAAGAAGAACAGCGGCATGACCAGCATCTGCGTCAATGCCATGAAGGCCTGAAACTGAGTGATCCGCGCGGCCATCATGACCCCGAACGCGGTGAGCGTGAAGGCCAGCAGCAGCAACTCCCCCACCAGGATGAGAAACAGCACCGGGTTGTAGGGCACGTCGGCCAGCCCGGCCAGAGCCAGCATCACGATGCCCTGGAAGGTCGCGATGGTCGCGCCGCCCAGGATCTTGCCGGTCACGATGGCCGACCGGCTGACCGGTGCGACCAGCATCTCGCGCAGGAACCCGAACTCCCGGTCCCACACGATGGAAGCGGCCGAGAAGATGGCGGTGAACAGTACGGACATCGCCAGGACGCCGGGGAAGATGAAGGCCTTGAAACTTACGCCGGGCGGCATGCTGCCCTTGGCCAGCGACGACAGCCCCGTGCCAAGGACAAGGAGGAACAGCAGGGGCTGGATGAGGGACGTGATGGCGCGCAGCTTGTCCCGGCGGAACCTGATGAGTTCCCGGCGCCACACGATGCTGACCGCGCGCAGATCAGAGCGCAGGCTGCGTTCGGGAACCGACACCCTGATCTGGCCAGCGAGGACGCCAGCTTCGGCCGAGGCAGTGGCTTCAGCCGTCTGTGTCTGAGTTGCCACGGTCAGTGCCTTCCTCGGAAGCGGGCGGCCATCTGGCGCATGGCATCGCTGCCCGACGCCTCGGCGTCCCGGATGGTGGTCCCGGTATAAGACATGAACACGTCGTCGAGGGACGGACGTGACACGCTGACCGTGCGGATCGGCACCGTCAGCCGCGCGAACAACTGGGGCACGAACTGCTCGCCAGAGGAGACCGAGAAGGTGACGGCGCCATCGTGCACCGCGGCCTCGATACCGAAGGCGCTGGCCAGTTCCTCGATGGCCGCCGCGTCGTTGTCGGTGTGAATCTGCACCCGGTCCTTGCCGACACTGGCCTTCAGCGCCTCGGGCGTGTCGATCGCCACGATCTGGCCGTGGTCGATGATCGCGATCCTGTCGCAGTGCTCGGCCTCGTCCATGTAGTGCGTGGTGAGGAAGATCGTGATGTCCTCACGGGTCTTCAGGTCGTTGATGTACTCCCAGATCGAGGAGCGCGTCTGCGGGTCCAGGCCGACCGTCGGCTCGTCGAGGAAGAGGACATGCGGGGCGTGCAGCAGGCCCCGCGCGATCTCCAGCCGGCGCTGCATGCCACCGGAGTACGTCATCACCAGGCTGTCGCGGCGGTCCCAGAGATCCACCATCTCAAGAACCTGCCGCATCCTCGGCGCCACCGCCGCGGCGGGCACGCCATACAACTCGGCGTGGAAACGGAGGTTCTGCGCACCGGTCAGGTAGTTGTCCAGCGTGGTGTCCTGGAAGACCAGGCCGATATTGCGCCGGACCGCGTCCCGCTCGGTCCTGACGTTGCGGCCAGCGACCCAGGCGTCCCCTGAGGTCGGCTTGGCCAGGGTGCACAAGATCTTGATCGTGGTCGACTTCCCGGCACCGTTGGGACCGAGGAAGCCGAACGTCTCCCCCGCCCGGACCTCGAAATCGATCCCGCGAACCGCCTCGATCTCGCCATAGCTCTTGGTCAGGCCCGAGACCTTGATGGTCGGCGGGATCTCGCTGCCGTTCCGGGGACGTGCGAGCGAGTCGGCCGGCCCCATTCCCGGCCGACTCGCCGCACCGTCCATGCCCGCGGCCCCCGCGCTGTCCCCCACGACCGCGCTGTCCCCGACATCTGCGTTGCCCCGGACGGCCGTGTCGCCCGCGCCCGCGTCTGGGCCGGTATGCGCTGCCACCGCTACCGCCTTCCTGTGCGACCAGTACAGAGCCTAATCCCGGCCCCCGTCAGGCTCGTGATCACGCGGCTCGCCTTTCGCCGCGTCGTCGTCGGCATCGTCGGCGGCCAGGATTCCGTACAGCCGCCGGCGGGTATCGGCCAGGACCTGGTGCGCCTGCTCGACTTGGGACGTGCTTCCCGCCTCGGCTACCTGGACGGCGGCCGCCAGCACCTGGTGGAGCAGCCTGCGCATTTTGATGGCCTCAGAGCCGACCGACCCGGCCACCACATCCCACGGCGCCCGGAGTTCCTCTTGATGGGCCGCCGCATATGCGCGTCCCTCGTCGGTGAGTGCGTAGGCCCTGCGGCCGCCCTCACCTGTCTCGGCCCGGATCAAGCCCTCGTCCTCCATCTGCTGGAGAGCCGGGTAGATGGATCCGGGGCTGGGGCGCCAGACGCCCCCGCTGCGCTCGCCGATCTCCTGGATGATCTGGTAGCCGTTCATCGGTTCCTCGGCGAGCAGCGAGATCGCCGCCGCCCGGACGTTGCCGCGCCGCACGCGCGGGCCGCGCACGGGCCTCGGTCCGCCGATCCATGGCCCGAACTCGCCGAACCCCCGCGCGAACCCAGGCCCGCCGGGGAATCCGGGCATCCCGGCAAACCGTGACCTGCCCCGGCCCCCGGGCCCTCGGCCATGGCCGCCGCGGCCGCCCCGATGATGCCGCAAGTCTTCCTCTTCACCTGGCTGGTCCCAGGCATCTCCTGCATGCATGTGCTTCACACCCCGCGTGTCTCGTGGTTTGGAGTCCGGTAGTCCACGGAACCCCTATTACTTCTTCGTTAGCTCAACGATATATCGTTATGGATCGAATAGCAATAGGCATGCGAGTGGATGGCAGGACTCAAGAGCAGGCGCCACGCTCGGCGCCTGCTGGCACGGGATGGGCTAGCCGACCGGCAGGTCGTAGATGCGGCGGACGCTGGAGCCAAGCCGCGAGATATCGGCGCCGTAGACATGCAGGGAGATCGCCACGTCGTCACCGTGGTTGCGCACCCGGTGGATGTCGCCGGGGGGCGCGAAACCGCTCACCTCGCCGGTCTCGTTCGCGTTCCTGGCGACCTCCACCAGAACCGTGCCGTGGCGGCGCAGCGCGAAGATCTCCTCGTACTCGACGCCCTGCAGCACGCCGAACACGCACCAGGTGACGTGGTCGTGGATGGGCGTGACCTGGCCGGGCAGCCAGACCAGGGCCACGATCGAGAAGGATCCGTCGGCCTCCGCGTGCAGCAGGTAGGACTGGTAGCCGGCCGGATCGCCGCGGCGCTCTTCCGGCGAGAGGATCTGCGGCCCGGGCAACTGCCGACGCAATTCGACGGCGACCTGCCGGGCCGTCTGCTGCCAGTCGTCGTGCTCGCCGACGACCCGTCGGATGGCCGCGATCAGGCCTTCCGGACAGCGCCTGCCCCGGGTCGGCCTGGCGATCGATGGTGCGCCAGCCAGCGCCATATGCTCACCCCTTCGAGTCGCTCCGGACACTTCCACGGTAGGGATGACAGGCCGCTGAGCACCAATGCCAATGACCTTGGCCACGCATCAAGACGACGCATGGTTGCCCGGGCGCACGCCCGGCGGCGGATCGGCTCCGCCGGTCATGCCTCGCGGATCACGATGCCGCGCCCGGCGGCGAACCTGGCGAAGTCATCTGGCCCGACCAGGGCGTTGCGCTGGCTGACCCGGTAAATCCCGGAGGGATTGTGCAGCTTCAGCGCGCCGCCGGAGACGCCGGTCACAAGCACGAGATGCCCGCCGCGCTCCGGCGGGATGCGCCCGGGCCAGCGGATCCACGAGTGCACGGAGGCGATCACGAGTGAACCGGCGGCCGCGAGCGCGATCAGCGAGTCCATCGGCAGGTCCGCCGCCACCTCGGCAGCGATGCCGTATTCAGCGCTCACCCAGTCCGCGAAAGGCCGGTAGATCAGGCCGCGTACCCGCTCGCCGTCGGGCAGGTAGGCGCCGGCGGCGAGAGCGCGCTCAACCAGGCGCATGGTGGGCGGTACCGGCAGCCCGCGCCAAGCCATGATCATCTTCAGGCACGCCAGGCCGCACACCTTGTGCGACCAGAACTCGTACTCCTCGGACGTGCTCGCTCCCGAGGCCGCCCACCGCGGATCGTCAGCAGCGCGCCGGGAGCCGTCGATGAACTCGGCGGCCAGCTCCGGAGATTCCCATTGCGAGAAGTAAGGCACGTTCGCGGTCACGTTGCCCGAGTATCCCAGCCTGCCTGCGTCAACGGCTCGCGGAGCCGATGTAGCCGCTCAGCCCTGTCACGGCCGGGGCAGCCCACGCCGCGGCGATCCGGCGGCTACCGGCTGGGTATGATCCACGCGCGGCTTTCGTGCGACACGGTGCAACGACCATGGAGGTGCGGACGTGGACATCGGAATCGGTCTTCCGACCCAGATCCCGAACGTCGAGGGCAGGACCCTTCTCAACTGGGCGGTGCAGGCCGATCAGGCGGGCTTCAGCACACTCGGCACGGTGGGCAGGCTTGTCTATCCGAACTACGACGATCTGATCGCGCTCACGGCGGCGGCCGCCGTCACCGAGCGGATCCGGCTCACCACCTCGGTCTTGCTCGCGCCGCTGCACGCCAATACGGCATTGCTCGCCAAGCAAGCAGCCTCGCTCGACCGGCTTTCCGGCGGCCGCCTGGTGCTCGGCGTGGGGGTCGGCGGCCGAGACGACGATTTCACTGCCAGCGGGCTGCCCACCGCAGGCCGGGGCCGGCGGCTCGCGGAGCAGATCGAGGAGCTCAAGCGGATCTGGGGCGGCGAGGAACGTGGCCTGGCCGGCCCGATCGGGCCGCCGCCGGTGCGTGAGGGCGGGCCCGAAGTGATCGTCGGTGCCATCACCCCGGCCGGCTTCCGCCGCGTGGCCGGCCTCGCCGACGGCTGGATCATGGGTGGCGGCACGCCTGAGATGTTCTCCCAACTGGGCAGCGCGATCGACGAGGTCTGGCAGGAGGCCGGCCGGCCTGGCAAGCCGCGCAAGCTTTCGCTGGCTTACTTCGCGCTCGGGCCGGACGCACAGGAAGACGCGGCCTCGAGCATCAAGTCCTACTACGCCTGGCTCGGACCCTATGCCGACCAGATCGCGGCGGGCGTCGCCGTAACCGCAGAGATGGTCAAGGGCTATGTCGCCGGCTTCGAGCACAGCGGCTGCGACGAGCTGATCTTCGCTCCCGGCTCGTCGCGGCTCGATCAGGTCGCGCTGCTCGCCGACGCCATAGCCTAGGTATCCCGGCTGCCGTACGCCCAGGCCCGGCGGTGCCTGTCGGCCACCCGAAACGGTCCACGATCAGCAGCCGCTCAGCCGCCGTCACTGGCCGGGTCAGCCCACGCGGCGGCGAGCTCCCGCAATCGCGCCGCCGCCTCGGCCATGGGCCGGCCACGACCCACCGCCACACCCAACAGGTAGGCGGTCAACGGCGCGGCCGGCCTGGCCACGTTATGGGCGACATCCCGGGCCAGGTCGAGCACCGCCATGGTGTCGGCTGACGTTGGGTCGATGCCGAGTTCAGCGCAGGCCGCCTCGGTCCAGCGTTCGAGCGTGCTCACCGGCGCGTCTCCCGTTCCTGCTGCGTCTGCCGCGGCCCGACGTCACCCGGCCGGGTGTCGCCCAAGGGATACCACTGCGCCAGACGGCGGGCGCGGGTCAGATCATCTGCCGTGTCGCAATCGAGCCAGGGCGGCGGCTCGCCACGGGCCAGATCGTAGCGCCGCTGTGCTGGATCAAGCTGCGCCGGAGTGAGCAGGGCCGGATCAAGCGGTCCCAGCAGCCTGTGCAGAGAGTTGCCGGAATATGCCTGCATGGCGGTCCTGAGCACCGCAGTCCGCCAGCAGCCGGCCAGCCACTGCCGGCGCCCTCCGTCATCAACCATGATCACCCCGGACAGTGGCCCACCCGGGCCGGCCGGCGAGGCAAGCCGCGTCGGCCGGGCCGGTTCGACGGGCAGGGCGCCGAGCAAGATGCGCAGATGGCGGGCGCGAAGGAACGGCAGGTCGGCGGCGAGCACCGCTACTGTCGGTGCGCATACCTGGGCCAGGCCGCGCCGCAGCGCGGGGACGGGGCCCGATTCGGGTGGATCCTCGCGGACGAACGCTACCCGGTCCGCTAGCTCAGGCCGGGCAGGCCCGACCACCACGATGCGCTGGGCTCCGGCCGAGTCGGCGGCCGCCACCACGGACGCGAGCAGGGTCCGGGCACCCACAACCAGCCCCGGCTTGTCGGTCCCCCCGAGCCGGGAGGCGCGGCCGCCGGCCAGCACGACAGCATCGAATGCCACCGATGGCCCGTTCAGCCACCGATGGCGGACATGGGCCTAGCCGGCTGCAGGAACCCGGGGTCGTTGATGCCGTGCCCCGGCAGCTTGGCCGCGACCGCCTTCATCCAGATCCCCGCGAGCTCGTCGTCGCTGGCGCCCGATCGCATCGGATCGCGCAGGTTGCTCTCGTCGCGGGCGAAGAGGCAGTTACGAACCTGCCCGTCAGCGGTAAGCCGGACCCGGTCACACGTGCCGCAGAACGGGCGTGTCACCGAACCGATCACCCCAACCCGCGCGGGCCCCCCGTCGACCAGGAAGGCCTCGGCCGGCGCCGAGCCACGGGCGCCCGGGTCGTCCGGGGTCAGCAAGAACTCCGCGGACAGGGCGTCCAGGATCTCCGTCGCCGTCACCATGTCGGCGCGGCGCCAGCCGTGCTGAGCGTCGAGCGGCATCTGCTCGATGAACCGCAGCTGATAGCCGTGCTCCAGGCTGAACCGCAGCAGCGGGACCGTCTCGTCATCGTTGATCCCGCGCATGAGCACCGCGTTCAGCTTGACGGGAGCCAGGCCTGCGGACGCCGCGGCGGCCAGGCCTGCGAGCACGTCTTCCAGCCTGTCCCGCCTCGCCAGCTTGCGGAATGTCTCCGGCCTGAGCGTGTCCAGCGACACATTGATCCTGTCCAGTCCCGCGCTGTGCAGCGCCCGTGCTATCCGGGCGAGCCCGATGCCGTTGGTGGTCAGCGAGATCTCGGGCCTCGGCCGCAGCGTGGCGGTACGGGCGACGATGTCCGCAAGACCGCGGCGCAGCAGCGGCTCACCGCCGGTGTAGCGGATCTCGGTGATGCCCAGCCGCTGCACGCCGATCCGCGCCAGCCGCACCACCTCGTCATCGGTGAGCAGCGAGGGCTTCGGCAGCCATTCCAGGCCCTCAGGCGGCATGCAGTAGCTGCAGCGCAGGTTGCAGCGGTCGGTCAGGGATACCCGGAGGTCCGTTGCAACGCGCCCGTAGGAGTCAGCGAGCACGGACATCACCTCCCTGACGTGACGAGCCCATCGGTCCGCGATCTTACACAGCTTACGTGCAGGGGCAGTTTGTCCGTCGTGAGCCGAGCGGCGATGCATCCCGCCTCCCCCTGGCCGTGATCGAGGTGGCCGTCGTCACAGACAATGGGCTCATGGCCGTTGACACCGCTGTCTGGCTCCACCAGCTCACGGCCGCCGAGCGCGCGGAACTCGCGCGCGGCGGCGGCGAACTGCCGGATCCGCGCCCCGATGTGCTCATCGTGGGCGGGGGGATCGCGGGCGTCGCCACCGCTGCGGCCTGCCACGAGGCCGGGCTCGGCTCGGTGCTGCTCATCGAGGCCGGCCGTCTGGGCTCAGGCGCCACCGGCGGCGCCGCTGGCCTGCTGACCCCCGAGATTCATGAGTGGAGTGATCCCGCGCCGTTCGTGGACCTGGCGAGGGCCAGCCTGGCCCGGTGGGGTCAGCTGCAAGAGACCTGGCCGGGAGGGGTCGGCCTGGTGGCGCTCGATTGGATCGGCCTTTCGCCAGATCCGGGCGACTTCGCCCTCCATCAGGCGCCGGCGATCGAGTGGCTGGACACCAGCCAGGTGGCGGAGCTCATCCCCGGTCTGGCGCTGCCTATGGCCGGAGCCCTGGTCAGGCGGCAGGCACGGGTCAACCCGCTGCGCGCTCTCGCCCGGCTGGCCGCGGGGCTGCCCGCGGTCGCGACCGGCGTCGCCGCTACCGCGGTCACGGTGCGGGCCGGCCGGGTGGTCTCGGTGGCCACCACCGCCGGTGACGTGCAACCAGGCGCCGTCGTGTTCGCGACCGGCCTGCCGCCACTGCTGGACGGGCTGGAACTGGATGTCCCCTCGGAACGGGTCAAGGGCCATCTGCTGGTTACCGAACCAACCTCGCTTCGGCTGCCGGGCACCGTGGCACCGGTCGCCACCCAGCTGGAGGACGGGCGGCTACTGGTCGGCGGGACCTTCGACGTCGGCGACGAGAGCCCCCGGGTCCAGCCGGAAGTGATCGACGGCATCCTCGAAGGCCTGTACACAACCCTGCCCGAGCTACGCGGCCTTCGGGCCGCCTACCAGTGGTGCTGCTTCCGCCCGCGCCACCCTGACGGGCAGCCTGTCATCGACCGGGTCCCGGGCCTCGGCAACGCCTGGCTCACGTCCGGGCACTACCGCACCGGCATCCTGCTGGCCCCGGTGACGGCCCAGGCGATCGCCAGCTGGATCGGCTCAGGCGAGCCGCCGGCCGAGGCACTCGCGTGGAGCGGCGGCAGGTTCGCCGCCCGCCGGTTCAGCGGTCGCTGAGTCTGCGCCGGTCGTCGGCCAGCCGCTCGGTGACGCCGGTCCGGTCGAGGTACTGGAGCAGGGGGATCGCCACCCGCCGGGTGGTGCGCAGCGCCTGTCTGGCCTGTGCCGCGGTGAACGGCACAGGCAGCCCGGCTAGCAGGCGCGCGGCCTCGGCGTCAGCGCCTGGCGCCAGCACGATCTGCTCGCTGATGCGCAGCAGCAGCCCGGCACGTTCCGCCGCGGCGACTGCCCTGGGGTCAAGGCCGAGGTCATGCAGGCGCGCTGCGTCGGGGGCGAGGAACGGCTCCGTCGCGAGGTCGTGCCGGAGCTCGCGGATCGCCGCCAGCACCCGTTCGGGCAGCCCGTGCCCGGCCGCCTCCGCCACGGCGGCGGGCAGGATGGAGCCGTCCCGGACCTTGAGCGGGGGCCCGGCCAGCGCCTCAACGATGCGGCGGTCGGGGACACCGAGCGCCGCCCGGGCGGCCTCAAGAGGGAGGCCGGGCGCAAGCGGCCGGTGCTGCGCGTGGCTCGTGACCGCCTCGGCCAGGCGGCGGCGCAGCACGGCCCAGTAGCCGGGATCGGCGAGCCAGTCCCCGGTGACCGGGGCCGGATGATCGGTGATGCCCATGGCGTGCAGCGTGCTGGCCCGCAGCAGGCCATGGCGGCGCAGCACATCGGCTGCGGCCGGCATGTCCGGCCAGTCCGCCAGCTCAGCGGCGGCCGCGGCGGCGGCGCCGCGCCGGGTCAGCCGGGGCGGGGTCACGTCGAGCACGGTGGCGCCGACCAGGGCGGGCCAGGCACCCTGGGCCGGCTGAGCCCGGGGCGGGGTGCCGGCTGGCCGAGCCCGGCCGGCTGCGCCGGTTGGATCGCGCAGCAGCAGGCGGTCCCCGACGTGCAGCGGGAGCGCGTCGCGAAGAGTGAGCCGCGCCATCGGGCCGCCGAGCAGGCGGACCCGTGCCGTGCTGCGAGCGGACCCGATGTGCACCGCAAGCTCCCGCGGCGGCCGCGGCCCAGCCGTGTTCAGCTCAGCCGTGTTCAGCCGGATATCCACTACCGAGGTCAGCGTCCACTGCATCGCCGTCACCAGCGCCATGCCTCGCGACACTGCCCCCCGGCCGGCCCCGCGCAGGTTCAGGGCGACCCGCGCCACCCCGCTGATCTGGTCCGCTGGCTTCTTCAATGACTCGATCCCGCGGACCCGCACCGGCTGCATCGAAGGGGTGAGCAGCAACTCCTGGCCACGGCGTGCCGTGCCGGCGGGCAGCGTTCCGGTGACGACCGTTCCGCTGCCTTTCATACTGAACGAACGGTCCACCCAGAGCCGCACCGGTGCTTCCGGGTCGGGTACCGGGAGGCCCGCCACCAGCCTGCTCAGCGCGTCGAGAAGCTGAGGGAGTCCTTCACCGGTCACCGCACTCACCGCGACCGCCTCTACCTGGCCCAGGCTTGTCGCGCCGATCCTGCCGAGTGCCTCGCGGCACGCCGGGCCCGGGTCGGCCAGGTCCGCGCGGGTCACCGCGAGCACGCCATGGCAGATGCCCAGTGCGTCCAGCGCGGCCAGGTGCTCGGCCGACTGTGGCATCCATCCCCCGTCGGCAGCCACGGTGAAAAGCACAGCGGGCACCGGACCGACCCCGGCCAGCATGTTCGGCACAAAACGCTCGTGCCCGGGCACGTCGACGAAAGCCACCTGGTCGCCGGAGGGCAGGGTCAGCCAGGCGAACCCCAGGTCGATGGTGAGCCCGCGGCGCTGCTCCTCCGCCCAGCGGTCGGGCTCCATCCCGGTCAAGGCCCGCACCAGGGTGGACTTGCCATGGTCCACGTGCCCGGCGGTGGCGATGACCTGCATGGCCATCAGCCGCTCGACGTGCCGTCGCCCGCCGCCGCGGTGATCGCCGTCGCGGCGGCGATCACGGCCGCGGCGAGCGCGTCGTCGTCCCCGTGGGGCACCGCCCGGAGGTCGAGCAGCAGGCGGCCACCTTCCGTCCGGCCGATGACCGCGGGGTGCGCTCCACCGCGCACGGCGTCGCTGCTGCGCAACGGCCGGGCCAGCCGCTCGGGCAGGCTGACCGCCGCGCTCGGCAGGGTGACTCCCGGTGCGCCGCCGCCCCCGACGACGGCCCGGCTCGGCACCGCCCTGGCATCCAGGCCGCTGCTGGCCAGCATGGCCGAGAGCCGTTCGGCACGACCGGTGAGGAATTCTTCATCTGCGGTCAGGGCGGCCGCGACAGGCACCGGCGGGCCTGTCAGCGTCGCCTCAAGGGCCGCCATGGTCATCTTCCCGACCCGCAGGGCCCGGGCCAGCGGATGCCGGGCGAGCCGGGCCACCAGGTCGCCGCGGCCCAGCAGCAGGCCTGCCTGGGGGCCGCCGAGAAGCTTGTCGCCGCTCGCGGTGACCAGGGCGGCGCCCGCGCCGAGCCAGGAATCGGCGTCCGGCTCGTCAGGCAGCAGCGGATGCGCAGCCAGCAGCCCGGAGCCGATGTCGCCGACCACGGGCACTCCGAGGCCGGCCAGTTCGGCGATGCTGGCCTGGGCGGTGAAGCCTTCGATGCGGAAGTTCGATGGGTGGACCTTGAGCACGAACCCCGTCGCCAGGCCTACCGCCGCGGCGTAGTCCGCTACGGTCGTCCGGTTGGTAGTGCCGACTTCACGAATCCGCGCACCGGTCGATTCCAGCAGGCCGGGAAGGCGGAACCCGTCGCCAATCTCGATCAGCTCACCGCGGCTGACCACGATCTCACGGCCGGCCGCCAGTGCGGTCGCCGCCAGCACGAGGGCGGCGGCGTTGTTGTTCACGACGTGCACGGCCTCGGCCGCGGGCACGGCGGCGGCCAGCGCCGCGAGGGCGCCTCTCCCCCGTCGCCCGCGGGTTCCCGAGTCAAGGTCGAATTCGAGGTCGGTCCAGCCGGCCGCCGCCGCCACCGCCTGGATGGCCGCTTCCGACAGCGGCGCCCGGCCGAGGTTGGTATGCAGCAGCACCCCGGTCGCGTTGATCACGGGATGCAGAGATGCGGACCTGACGGGCAGCGCCGCCACTGCGGTGTCGGCCACCGCGTCCGGCGATATGTGACCGGCCCGGGCCTGCTGCTGCGCCCGGGTGACTGCGGCCTTCACCTGAGCCCGGCCCAGCCTGACCGCCGCCGCGGCCAGCCGTGGGTCGGCCAGCACCGCATCGGTGCGCGGCACGAGGCGGCGTGCATCCACCTGCGTGACCTTACCTCGCGAAGTTCGTGCTTAACCGTCGCATCCCCGGGTAGAGGCGGCGTCCATCTGCACCACAGGCCATCTGCACCACAGGGAGTTGATCCAAATGGCTGGGATACTGCGAGTGCCCCGGAGCCGCGGTGCCCTCAGCGGTGTGCTGCTCATCGTGCTCGGCGTGTGGGGGGCGCTGATTCCCCTCGTCGGCCCGTACTTCCACTACGCCTACACCCCCGACCGCGCGTGGTCCCTCACCTCCGGCCAGGTCTGGCTGGAGATCGCGCCGGGCGCCGCCACCCTCGTCGGCGGTCTCATCGTGCTGGTCACCAGGCTCCGTCCGGTGGCCATGTTCGGCGCATGGCTCGCCGCATGCGCCGGTGCGTGGTTCGCGGTGGGAAGCACCCTGAGCCCGCTCTGGAACAAGGGGGCCGTGTCCGGCATCGGGTCGCCACTGGGCGGGACGATCGCACGAGCCGCTGAGCGGATCGGCTTCTTCACCGGCCTGGGCGTGGTCATCGCGGTCGTCGCCGGGGTCGTCATCGGCCGGCTGTCCGTCGTCGCCGTCCGCGACGCCAGGCTCGCCGAGAGCCGTGACGCCAGGCGTGCCACCCGCGATACAGCCACCGATGACGCCGCCGTTGAGGACCCAGTCGTCTATGACTCAGCCACTGATAAGGCCGGTCATGACTCAGCGGCTGGCGGCGCGCCGGCTGACAGCGGGACCAGCGCCGCGCGGGCCGGGGCCGGGCCGAGCTAGACCCTGCGGGCCGGGGCCGGGCCGCGCTAGACCCTGCGGGCCGGGGCCGGGCCGCGCTAGACCCTTGTAATCCGGTTGCGGGGGGCGCCTTCCAGGCTTTCTGCGGGGCGCCCCCGGGGTCCATGCCTCCTGCTCCGGAGCCGGCCGGCCGGAGGCACGGCCCTTTCACATCACGCCGCTCGCGGCAACAGGCCTTGACATTCCATCCCGGAACGGGACGATATGTCAGAAGCTGTTCAGTCCTGTGGCGAGATGTGCACGAACATGTTCGATCTAGTGGACGGGCGACTCTCGCAAATCTCACGAGCGAGGAGCCATGGAGCGGCAACGTAGCAGCAAACCTGTGATCTCCGGCCCGGCGAACGATGCCACAGCCCAGGCGGGCGGCCCATCGCGCCGTGAGGTACTGCGCGGTGCGGGAGCGGGCCTGGGCGTGGCCGCCCTGGCCCCGGTCTTCGGGATGGCTGGCGCCGGCCAGGCCCAGGCCCGGATGACGGCCCGGGCGGAAGGCACCAGGTCGGTCGATTTCGGGCAGGACTGGAAGTTCGCCCTCGTCAACGCCGACGGCATCACGGATCCCACCGGGGCCTACGCGAACGCACAGGCCCCGGGTTTCGACGACTCCGGCTGGCGGACGCTCGACGTGCCGCACGACTGGAGTATTGAGTTCACCCCCGTTCAGACCGCGACCACGAGCAGCGGCACCGGGTTCCTCCAGGGCGGGCTGGCCTGGTACCGCAAGCACTTCACGATCCCGTCGTCGATGGCGGGCCGGCGAATCTCAGTCGACTTCGACGGCGTCTACATGAACTCAAACGTCTACCTCAACGGGCAGTTGCTCGGTAACCATCCGTACGCGTACACGGGCTTCAGCTACGACATCACCGGCCTGGCGCACACCGACGGGGTCACGCCCAACGTGATCGCGGTCCAGGCGATGAACCAGCTTCCGAGCAGCAGGTGGTACTCGGGCAGCGGCATCTTCCGCAACGTCTACCTCGTCGCCACCGACCCCGTCCATGTCGCCCGGCACGGCACGTTCGTCACCACGCCGGACCTGCAGACCACGATCGCGGCCGGGTATGCGGGTGTCCAGGTCCAGACGGATGTCGCCAACGAAGGCTCCGCGGCCGCATCGGTGCAGGTAGCGACCGCTATCAAGAATCCGGCCGGGAAGACCGTGGCGCGGGGCTCCTCAACGGTCAGCGTGGCCGCCGGGCAGACGCAAAGCGCCACCATCACCATGAAAGTGACCAATCCCGCGCTCTGGTCGACCGACTCCCACAGCCTGTACAGCCTGGAGACCGATCTCTCGGTCGGCGGCGCCGTGGTGGACAGCACCACAACGGAGTTCGGCATCAGGTACTTCGCCTTCGACCCCAACGCCGGTTTCTCGCTCAACGGCCAGGCCATGAAGATCTATGGCGTGGACCTGCACGCAACGGAAGGCGCCGTTGGCTCGGCCGTGCTCTATGACGCGCTGGCCCACCAGATGGAACTCATGAAGAGCATGGGCGCCAACGCGCTGCGCACCGCGCATAACCCGCCTGCCCCCGAACTCGTGCAGGTCTGCGACCGGCTGGGCATCGTGACGATGGTCGAGGCCTTCGACTGCTGGCACAGCGGGAAGGTGGCCTTCGACTACCACCTCTACTTCGACGCGTGGAGCGACTCCGACATCAAGGAGATGGTCAACGCGTCGAAGAACTCGCCATCGGTGGTGCTGTGGTCGATCGGCAACGAGACTCCGGACACGGGGCGGTCGAGCGGCCCGGGGATCGCGCAGAAGCTGATCGCCGACATCAGGTCGATCGACACCACCCGTCCCGTCGTCATGGGCTCGGATAAGTACCGCAGCGTGCCCCGCGCGGGGTCGCCGCAGGATCAGATCCTGCAAATGCTTGACGGGCTCGGCGTCAACTACAACACGGCCACGTCCATGGACGGGCTGCACGCGCGGTACCCGGGCAAGTTCTTCTTCTGTTCGGAGACGTCGTCGGAGGAGTCCACCCGGGGTGTCTACCAGGATCCGCAACTGCTCAACACGGGAGAGAACTACACGCCGGGCAAGCGCGCGACCTCGTCCTACGACAACAACCTGGCGTCCTGGACGATGAGCGGGGAATACGAACTCAAGAAGGACCGCGACCGCGAGTTCTGGGCGGGCGGGTTCCTGTGGTCCGGCCAGGACTACATCGGCGAGCCGACCCCCTACGACGTCTTCCCGGTCAAGGCATCCTTCTTCGGCGCGATCGACACGGCAGGGTTCCCCAAGGACTTCTACCACCTGTTCAAAAGCCAGTGGACCAGGGATCCGATGGTGCACATCCTGCCGATGAACTGGACCGACTACACCCCCGGCCAGGATGTCGCGGTCTGGGTTTACGCCAACGTCGCCACGGTGGAACTATTCCTGAACGGCAAGTCGCTCGGCGCGAAATCGTTCGATCAGAAGGTCACCACCTTCGGGCGCAAGTACCTGGAGACGACCGAGCCCACGGGGGACGACTACAACTATCCGTCCGGCAGCTACACGAGCCCCAACGGCAGTACCGGCAAGCTCCACCTCACCTGGAGCGTGCCCTTCCAGCCAGGCCGGCTCACGGCGGTGGCGACGCAGAATGGCCGTGTCGTGGCCCGCGACGAGATCCACACGGCCGGAGAGCCGCGGGCTCTGACTCTCACCCCGGACACGCAGGAGATCGCGGCGGACGGGAAGTCCCTGTCGTTCCTGACCGTCGAAGTCACCGATCACGACAGTGTGGTGGTCCCGGACGCCAGCAATCTCATCAAGTTCAGGGTCGAGGGGCCTGGCACGCTCGCCGGCGTTGACAACGGCCAGCAGGAGAACGCGCAGAGCTACCAGGCGCCATCCGTGCCCGCCTTCAACGGCAAGGCGCTGGTTGTCGTCCGGTCCACCCGGCAAGCCGGACACATCACGGTCACCGCGAGTTCTCCCGGGCTAGGCCGGGCCAGCGCGACACTGCGCTCGGTAGCCGCCGGAGACCGGGGAGCCGCGGTGATCTCGTCGGTCTCGGCAGGCGCGGCGGCTGGAGCCCCGGCGGCCCTGACCGCCGACGCCGCCAGCCCGGCCACCCCGATGGCCGACGCGAGCTACTCGGGCGCGCCGGACACGCTGCCCGCGGCGATGCTGGATGGCGATCTGACCACGGGATGGTCGAACTACTACAACAAGTCGGGCACGGCCAACCTGCACGCGGTGAGCGTGTCGCATGCCAGCGAATGGGTGTCGGTCTCGTGGCCGGATCGGCAGGAGTTCTCGGCGATCACGGTGTTTTTCACACTTAGCTCTACGCTGAGCCTTCCTGCCTCCATCTCGGTGACGTACTGGGACGGCCATGACTTCGTCCCGGTGAAGAATCTGCAGATCGTCATGGCCACCGCGTCCAACCAGCCGACCACGCTGACCTTCGACCGCGTCCACACCGGTCAGGTCAGGCTGACCATGACGAGCCCGACACCCGGGACCGGGACGGGTTTCCTGCGGATCGCCGAACTCCAGGTGCTCAGCAACGGGACGAATATCGCTTAGAGCGCCCGGCAATAGGGCGCTGGATCCGCGAGCCCAGCAGTCCTATTGCCGGGCGCTCTTTAGTCGACATAGCGTCCGCCGGCGTAGAGCGTGTCGATGTCGTCGGCGTACTTGGCGTGCACGACGCGGCGCTTGAGCTTGAGCGTCGGCGTGAGTTCTTCGCTCTCCGCGGTCCACTCGACGGGCAGCAGCCGCCACCGCTTGACCTGCTGGACGCGGGCCAGCCGGTCGTTGGCCGCGGCCACCGCCTCGCCCACCTCGGCGAGCACGGCCGGGTCCCCGGCCAGTTCCGCGAGCGAACCCGCCTGAACACCCCGCGCCTTAGCCCACGCCGGTGCGACGGCGCCGTCCAGGGTGAGCAGGGCCACGACGTACGGCCGCCGGTCTCCGAAAGCCAGCGCCTGGCCGACCAGTGGGTGCGCCACGAGCAGGTTCTCGATGGCGGCGGGCGGCACGTTCTCCCCGCCGGCGGTGATGATGATTTCCTTCTTGCGGTCCACTACCGACAGGAAGCCGTCCTCATCCATGCTCCCGATGTCCCCGGTGTGCAGCCAGCCCTCGGCGTCGATCAGATCGGCGGTCAGATCGGGCCGGTTCAGGTAGCCGGGGGTCAGGAGCGGGCCGCGGACCAGGATCTCCCCGTCCGCCGCGATCTGGATTTCCATCCCGGGAAACGCCCGCCCGACGGTACCGACCTTGAACTCCGACGCCGAGTTGCTGGTGAACGCGCCGGTCGTCTCGGTCATCCCGTAGATATCGAGGATCTTCATGCCGAGGCCGGCGAAGAAGGCCGCGACGTCCGCCGGCAGCGGCGCTGCCGCGCTGGACACCACGGCCGCCTCGCCGAGGCCGAGCAGGGACCGGATGGGCGCCAGCACCTGCTCGTCGGCCTGCCGGAAGGCGCGGTCCAACTCGGGCGGCGTGGTCCGGCCGAACTGGCCGCTCTCCACGTACCTGCGCCCGACATCCATGGCCTCCTGGACGGCCGCCCGCCTGCCCGAGTCCTGCTCCCCGGTGAGCAGTGCCTGGATACCTGCCTGCACCTTCTCCCAGACCCGCGGCACGCCGAAGAACGCAGTCGGGCGCACTGCCCCGAGCGCACTGACAAGTTGCGTCGGGTCCGGGCAGAAGTTCACGTAGCCCGCGGTCATCACGGGCAGGTAGATACTGAACATGCGCTCGGCGATGTGCGCGAGCGGCAGGTAAGACACCCAGCGGACGCCCGACTCGACAGTGCCCATCGTCTCGGCCGCGGTCACCTCGTACAGCACATTGCGGTGGGTGAGCAGCACTCCCTTGGGGTTGCCCGTGGTCCCCGAGGTGTACAGCAGGGTGACAGGGTCATCCGGCGTGATGGCGGCCAGCCGCCCGGCCACCGCCTCGGGCTCGGCGGCGTACCGCTCGCTGCCCAGCGCGGCGAAGTCGGCCCACGACAGGTAGAGATCGCCGGGGGGGCAGGCGGCGCTGTCCCGGACGATGATCTTCTTCAGCGCGGGCAGCTGGCCCAGGACTGGCTGCCAGCGGGCAAGTTCCGCCGCGCCGTCCAGCACCGCGATCCGGGCGCTGCAATCCTCGGCCACGAAGCCGACCTGCTCCGCGGCGAGGGTGGCGTAAAACGTGACCGGCACGCCGCCCGCGTGTACGGCGCCGAAGTCGGCGAGCACGTGCTCAGACCGGTTCGGCAGCATGAGGGCGACCCGCTCGCCGGGCTGCAGGCCGAGGGCGATGAAGCCGGCCGCCAGCCGCAGGGCCTGCTCCCTGGCCTGTGCCCAGGTGACGGTCTGCGTGCTGCTCTCGCCTACGTCGGACAGGGCGGGCGCGTCGCCCGAGCGCTCCGCGGTGACCTGGAGCTGATCACAGAGCGTCCGGCCCTCGATCGCCGCCTCTATCTCCGCTCGCTGCTGGAGTGTCTTGGTGGTCATTCGCACCTCCGCCCGGGCAAGCTACCTCGCGCCGGGCGCCGCCACAAGGCGGCTCCCCGCTAGATTCCCTAGCATGGCGGCCAGCTGCCATCAATCCCCAGGTCAGCAGCGGTGACGGCGGCCAGGCCGCCAGAATGCCGGGCCACCTGGGCGCAACTGCTCCTGCGCTCCCTGCGCTGCTCCTGTTCGGGGGAACCTGGCCTGCTCCTGCTCCGGCAGGCGCGGCGCGGCGGCGGGTCAGCTCACCTCGGGCCGGCTCCAGGCGTGGCCACCTTCGGGCTCCGGCCGCGCACGGGAGCTTGTTCAGCAGGTGGGGCACGATGACGTGCGCAAAGTCGTTCATCAAGCGGAGCCCAGCGGCAGCCCGGCCACGGTCACCTGTCAAATCTTTGCCTACCGGGCGCTTTTTTTACCTTCCGTCGGGCATCTTCTGTGTGGGGGCATTCGTCCTAGCAAAGGGACATACATCAGCTCTACCCGGGACGGCGTCCTGGAGCGTGTAGATTTTCTCCAGGAAAGGAATAACGGTGTTTACGGGAAGGCCGAGTCCAGGCGAACTCGTGCGGCGGATCAGCCGCCCGGGTGGTACCCGGCTGGTCCTCGGCGGTGCCCTGGCTTGCGTGCTCGCCGTCGCTCTCTACTACATCGTTGCCCACCCCGGACGCTCGCTGGTCAACTGGTATGACTTCCGGGTCTACTGGGATGGCGGCCTGGTGGCCCGGCGCTCTCCCGGGGCGCTGTACTCCTGGCAGTTCGGCCCGAAGGTCAGGTTCACCTACACGCCGTTCGCGGCGTCGCTGTTCGCGGCGATGTCCCTGATGTCGTGGACTGTGGCGAAGTGGCTGATGACCGGGGCGAGCATAGCGGCCCTGGTGGCCACCATCTCGATGACCTTGCGCCAGCTCGGCTGGGCGGGCCGGCGGCGGCTGGGCGCGGTGCTGCTGCTGGCCGCGGCGGCGTTCTGGTTCGAGCCGGTGCAGCGCGCGGTGCACCTGGGCCAGATCGAGCTGCTCTTGATGGCGCTGATCGTGTGGGACCTGGGCCAGCCCTCCCGGCGGTGGTGGCAGGGGGCCGGCATCGGCCTGGCCGCGGGCATCAAGCTCGTCCCCCTCATCTTCATCCCCTACCTCCTGCTGACCAGGAGATTCCGGCAAGCCGGCGTCGCGGTGGCGGTGCTGGCCGGCACGATGATCGCCGGGTTCGCAGTCCTCCCCCGCGCCTCCCGGCAGTGGTGGCTGACCGGCTACTTCCTGAACACCGGCCGCACCGGCGGCGTGGCGTCCCTGGCCAACCAGTCCCTGCGCGGCCTGCTAACCCGCACGGCGGGCAGCGCGCACGCCGCCGCGCCCGGGGCGCTCGGCGTCGCGATCGTGGCCGGGGTGATCGGCCTGCTGGCCGCGGCCGCGTTCTACCGCTCCGGACGGCCGGTCCACGGCTGGGTCCTGTGCGCGCTGACCGGCCTGCTCATCTCCCCCATCAGCTGGGACCACCACTGGGTATGGATGGTGCCGGTCCTGGTACTCCTGGCCGACGCCGCGGTGCGCGCCGAGCGAGCCCACCGGTGGCTGCTGGGCATCGCAGCAGCCGCACTGGTGGCCGTGTTCCTCGACTGGCCGGGGCAGGTAACCGGCGAGGGCCCGCTAGCCCCCCGTGGACTGCTGCCGCTTATCGAAGGGCCTGGCGAGCAGCCCTACCGTGAGGTGTTCCACTTGCACGGCTTTGCGATGGTATTCGGGAACGCGTACGTCTTTGCGGGGCTCATCCTGTTCGCATCGATGATCGCGGCCGCGCTGTTCGCACGGCAATCCCGGGCCCTTCCCCGGCTTGGCCGGTGGCTGGAGCCGTTTCCCTCCTCACAGCAGGCGGAAGTGGACCCGGAGCTGGTCAGAGACTGAGAGAGCCGGGCCAGTCCTGGCCAAGAAGTGGCCGAGTCGGCCACTAAGCGGGGGCCTCAGCCGCTACTTCTCGTTATTCTCTGAGTGCGCTACGTGATACAGCGGAGTCGGTGCGGAGCTGGACGACCAGCGCGGAACTGGAACGCGGGCGTGGCGCGGGATGTGAGCTCCGGATTCGCGCACCAGGAGGAATCGTTTCGTGGCGCTGGTCAAGCCGGAGGTCGCCCCGCCGCAGCCCGCGGTCCCGCAGCCCGCTTCGCCGTGCCTCACTCCCCAGCCGCTGGCGCCGCTGCGCCTCACGGCGCGAGCCGCCCGAGGACGGCGCAAGCTGCTGCTGCTGATCGGGGTCGCGGCGCTGGCGGTCGCCGTGTCCGCCTACGCGCTCACCGTGGCCGCCCATCCGGCCGGCGCGCTGCTCGGCGGCTACGACCTTCGCGTCTACCACGATGCGGGGCTGATCACGCGGCATCACTCCGCGACGCTTTACAGCTGGCAGCTCGCTCCAGGGATCCGGTTCACCTACACCCCCTTCGCCGCGCTGCTCTTCGCAGCCGCCACGGTGCTCCCCTGGATCGCCCTGAAATGGATCATGGCCGGGGTCAGCATCCTGGCCCTGGCGGTCACGGTCTGGATGACGTTCGGCGCGCTTGGCTGGCCCGGCCGGGCCCGGCTCGGCATCGTCTGCGCGATCGGGGCCGTGACCTTCTGGACCGAGCCCGTCCAGCGCACCCTCCATCTGGGCCAGGTGGAGTTGCTGCTGATGGTCCTCGTCGTCTGGGATCTGCGCCAGCCGTCACGGAGATGGTGGCAGGGTGCGGGCATCGGCCTCGCGGCAGGCATCAAGCTCGTCCCGCTCATCTTCATCCCCTACCTCGTGCTCACCGGCAGGTTCCGCCAGGCCACGGTGGCCGTGACGGCGCTCGCCGTCACGGTCGCGGCAGGCTGGGCCGTGCTACCCGCGGCTTCGGCGGCGTGGTGGCTCGGGCCGGACTTCCTGCGCGCTGGCCGGACCGGATTCGTCGGATTCGTGGCCAACCAGTCGCTGCGGGGCGTGATCACCCGGCTGGCCGGCGACGTGAATGCGGCCACGCCAGCGTGGCTGGCGATCTCGGCCGCCACCTTCGTGCTCGGGCTGACCGCCGCGGCCCTGCTGCATCATTCGGGGCGTCCGGCCCAGGGCTGGGCCGCCTGCGCGCTGACTGGCCTGCTCGTCTCGCCGGTCAGCTGGGATCATCACTGGGTCTGGATCGCGCCGATTCTCGCCGTCCTCGCGGACCAGGCCGTGCGGGCCCGCGGGGTGGCCCGCTGGTCCGGGTGGGCCTTGCTGGCCACCGTGGCTCTGCTCTTCGGCGCGTGGCCGAGCCTGTGGCGCAGCCATGCGCCCCTGGTCCCGTGGGGTCTCATCTGGTACGCCCCCGGAACGCACGCCGCCGCGTACAGTCATGTCCGGCCGAGCGAATACCACTGGCACGGACTGGCGCTCCTCGCGGGCGACGGCTACATCCTGGCCGGGCTCGTCCTGTTCGCCATGATGGTCGGGTCGGCCGCGCTAGCCTGGCGGCCTGACCGTTAGCCTCATGGGGGCGAGATGTGCGGGAGGCGGTCATGACCGGCAGGACGGCCAGGCGGCGGGTACTGCGGGTCCGGGTCCCCCCGGGGCCGGGCGAGGACGCCCGCGCGGATCTGCTCGCGGTGGAGGAACCGCTGGAGATCCGGGTGGACGGCGAGCCGCTGGCCGTGACGATGCGAACCCCGGGCGACGACATCGACCTGGCCGCGGGGTTCCTCGCTAGCGAAGGTGTCATCGCGTCACCGTCGGATGTCACGTCGATCAAAATGTGTGACGAGAACGTCGCCGACGTCACGCTGGGCGCCGGCGTCACGCTGCCCGATGCCGGCCTGCGCCGGAACTTCCTGACCAGCAGCGCCTGCGGCGTCTGCGGCAAGGACAGCATCGACGCGATCCGGGTCCGGGCCAGCTATGACGTGTCCGCCGACCAGGTGCGGGTGTCCCCAGAGATGCTCGCCCGGCTGCCGGACCGGCTGCGCGAGGCGCAGCGAGTGTTCGCCCGGACCGGCGGACTGCACGCGGCCGGGCTCTTCACGGCCGATGGCCGCCTGCTCGCCCTGCGCGAGGACGTGGGCAGGCATAACGCAGTGGACAAGATCGTTGGCTGGGCCCTGCGCGAGCAGCGGCTGCCGCTGGCGGGATGCGTTCTGCTGGTTAGCGGGCGCGCGTCCTTCGAACTGGCCCAGAAAGCCCTCGTCGCGGGCATCCCGGTGCTGGCCGCGGTGTCGGCCCCGTCCTCTCTCGCCGCCGAGCTTGCGGAGGAGTCCGGGATGACCCTGATCGGCTTCCTGCGCGGCGGCTCGATGAACGTCTACACCGGCGCGGACCGCCTCCTGGTCCCCGTGCCATAAGCACCGGGCGTGAGCGCCGACCGCGATCAGCTGCGGCAGACCTTCACGTTCAGCCATCACGAAACCGAGGTGGCGTACTCGGCCGCCGCTTGGATGGACACCTTGCGGACGTGCTCGTCCACGATCGCCATGGAAAGTGGGGCGCGCGAAGGGCTGCTGAGCTGCCTGGCCCGCTTCATCGACTCCCGGTACGGCGGCCGGATCACCAAGCGTTACCTGTTCGGGCTGTGTGTCGCCCGGCTGCGGCCGGCAAGCCATTAAAACCATATAAACCGAACGCGATCTTTAGGCCGCTGCCGTTGACGCCCCCGCGTGCCGGGCCAGGATGAAACATATGCTGCGACGGCGGGTCTTCCTGGGCGGGCAGGCCGTGTCGATGCTGGGTGATGGGCTCGCCATCCTGGCTGTGCCACTGCTGGTACTGCAGTTGACCCGCAGTCCGGTGGTGGCGGTGCTCGCGTCCCTGCCGGGTAGCGTCGGCTACCTGGCCGCCGGGATCCCGGCGGGCATCCTGGTCGATCGGCTCGATCCGTGGCTGCTCCTGATCAGCGGCGATGTCATCCGGATGGTGATCTTTTTTGCGCTCTTCGCGCTGACGGGCTCGCGCCCGGTCTCCGCGTGGCTGATCCTGTCGCTGGCGTTCGCAGCCGGTGCGGTGACCGTGTTCTCCGACACCGCACTGGCCGTCGCCGTGCGTGATGTATTCGCTGGTCCCCGGCTGGTAATGGCGAACTCGTGGCTGGAGTCAGCCAATCAGAGCGGCCAGATCATCGGGCCGAGCGCAGCGGGGCTGCTGGCCGCCGCCGGGCTCCTGCACGTGTCGATGCTGATCGACGCGCTGACCTTCCTTGTCTCGCTCGCCACGCTGGCCGTCGTCCGGGGGGCCTACCAGGCCGCGCACCAGCCGGGATGGTCAGCTGCTTCGTGGAGGGCGCTGCGGCGCGAGCTAGGCGAAGGGATCAAGTACCTGGCCGCCACCCGGCTGCTGTTCACCCTGCTGTTGTTCCTGCTGGTGCTGAACCTGTGCCTGGGCGCTGACAAGCTCATCATCTTCTTCGCCAGGGACACCCTTCACCTGCCGCCCGGGCAGGTCGGCCTCGTCATCACGGCTGGGGGGGCCGGCGGCTTGCTGGGGGCGGCCGGCACCGGCCTGCTGTGCCGGTGGCTCGGCCCACTGCCGGTCGTCGCGCTCTGCTCGGCGGCGTCGGGAATCGCCCTGATCCTGATCAGCGCGGCCACGGCAATGCCCGTGCTCCTGGCCGGGAACCTGCTCTATACGTGGGCGATCATCGCAGCCAGCGTTACGATGCGCGCCCTGCGGCAGGTCCTTGTCCCCAGGGAACTGCTCGGCCGGGTCACGGCTTCCTGGCGGCTGGCGGGGCAGGCGGTCACCCTCCTCGGGGGCGTTCTCGCCGGGGCCTTGGCCGGGCTGCGGGACGCGCATCGGCGCTCTCACCGGGCTCTGCACGGCTCAGTCAGCCTCGACCGCGGCTCCGCACTGTGGGCAGAGGAATGGGCGTCGCTTGGCGATGGCTCGCCAGGGGCCGAAGACGATGAAGGGGAATCCCATCTTCGGGATTTCTCGTGTCGCCTGGACCGTTCCGTGGGTGGCACATCGCCCGGTCTGGGTCTGGAGTTCTGTGGCCATGATCTTCTTCCTTTGATCGCGTTGAACGGCTGGCCGGGCTAGCGCCCGAGCGGCAGCCAGCTGAACCTGCGGAGAGCGATAAGAAAGCCTGCGACTCCCCATGCCGCCACGATCAGCAGATCCTGGCCAGCGAAACCCAGCCCTGTTGTGTGCGGGTTGTAGGCAACAAGCAGCGCATTGGCCAGGTGCCGGACCGGGAAGATCTCTCCCACGTCTGCTAGCCAGTGCGGCAGTATGGTGACGGCGACGAAGACGCCGGAGATGAAGTAGAGCGGCAGCAGAAGCGCCTGGGTGGTGGGCAGCGCGGTGTCCTCGTTGTGGATCAGTGAGGTGAGCGCGTAACCAAGGCAGCAGAACGAGGCGGCGCCGATCACCACGGTGACCGCGAGCGCGAAGGCGGTGTGGCCGGGGACGTGGGCGCCGTAGGCGGCCCAGCCGATGCCAAGCAGCACTGCGGCCATGACTACCGCGATGATGACTGCTGTGAGCACGCGGCCGGCGATGATGGCAGCGGCCGGGACCGGTGTCGCACGCCGCCGTTTCAGCACGCCGCGTTCGCGCTGTGCGGTCACCGAGGCCACCAGGTTACCGAAGCACGCCGCGATCACTCCGAGCGCGATGATGCCAGGCACGTAGTACACCGACGTGCTCATCCGCCCGCCAGCAACCGGCTCCGTGTGGTGACCGCCGCCAAACAGCGAAGCGAAGATCACCAGGAACAGCACCGGCAGGGCCAGGGTGAAAAACTGCGACTGGCGGTTGCGGAGAAAGGCGCGCAGGTCGTAACCGGACTGGTGCAGGGCCATCCTGATCATTGGTGATCCTTTGTACCCGTAGAGCCAGTGAGGGACAGGTAGACCTCTTCCAGAGTCGGGCGGTGGACGTCGAGGTCGGGGAGGTCGAAGCCGCGGCCGAGCGCCCAGTTGCCGAGCATCTGGAGGTGGATGAGCGGGCTCTCGCTATGCACGACGATCGATCCTCGCGGCCCTGGCTCGGCGAGCGGGCACAGCCCGGCGGGCAGATCACGCGCCGCCAGGCCGGCCGGGAGCGTAAAGCTGATGACGGTAGTCATGTGGTCGCGTCCGCCCAGCGTCCGCGGAGTGCCGTGAGCCACGACACGCCCGGCGGACAGCACGGCGATCCGGTCGGCCAGGTACTCCGCCTCGTCCATGTAATGGGTGGTGAGGAAGATCGTCTTGCCGAGTTGCCGGAGCCCGGCGACAACTTCCCATGCGGCCCGGCGGGCGGACGGGTCGAAACCGGTGGTCGGCTCATCAAGGAAGATGAGCTCGGGGTCGCCGATGAGCGCGAGCGCGAAATCGAGTCGCCGCCGCTGACCGCCGGAGAGGCGGGTGCCCAGCGCGCCCGACTTCTCGGTGAGGCCAACCAGGGAGATGGTCTCGTCGATGTCCCGCGGCGCGCGGTAGAAGCCGGCGTACAAGGCCAAGCACTCGCGCACCGACAGGCCGGGCTCGGGCTCTGACTCCTGCAAGACGACGCCCACCCGGTCGCGCCAGGCCCCGCCCGCCGTCGCCGGGTCGTGGCCCAGGACGGAGATCTGGCCATCAGTGCGCTGCCGGAACCCTTCGAGGATCTCCACCGTCGTGGTCTTGCCGGCCCCGTTCGGGCCGAGGAAGGCGAAGATCTCGCCGCGCCGCACATCAAGGTCGATGCCTGCGACCGCCTCGTGGCTGCCATAGCGTTTCACCAGGCCACGGACGCTTACCACCGGCTCCGCCTGGGCTGAGACGGTGCCTGTCTGGTCAGTGCCGCGCTCCTCGCCGATGCCATCCATCTCGCTCCCCGGGCTTGGTGGGTCTGGCCTTCAAGCCTGTTGCGGGACGGCCTGGTCGTCTTCGGTGCAGCGGTGGAATTTGCTGGCCGCCACAACCTCACCTGTGGGTGGCCCGGCCTCCACCCACGGGTGGAGGCCCGCCGGCCGCGAATCCACCCGCTGGGGAGGAGACGGCGGCAAGATCCCGCCGTACGGTTTAGGGGTGAGTTCCAAGGCCGCCGCGCCGGCTGGCATATCTGAGCTTGACCGGGCGCAGGGTCGCGAGCGGGCGACCTACCTTTCAATCCGTGTGCTCGCCGTGGCCGCGATCGCGTTCGTGGTGACAACGTCACTTCAGGCCCGGCCGGCTCCGGGTGGCCACGGTGCAGCGCTTGGCGTCGCGGTCGCCCTCATTGCGTTTTGCGGCGGCACCATCGTGGCGATGTGGCTGACTCCGACCCGGCCCGAAGTGCAGCTAGCTGTGCTGCTCGTTGCCGTCGTCAGCGCAGCGGCGCTGATCGGCTTGCAGGGCAACGGCGCAGGGTTCCTCGGGGTGTTCCCCGCCGTCTGCCTGGCCGCCCTGATACTGCCGTTCGGTCTCAGCGCCGTCGTAGCCGGCGTGGCCGTCGGGGTGGTCTCCGTGGCATGGCTGTCATACGGACGCGCACCCATCGCGGGCATCGTTTTGAATGATTTCGGGATACTGGCTTTCTTCCTCCTGTCGCTGTTCGCCAGGCGGCTCAGGGAGAGCAACCAGCGGGCAGAACTTCTGCTCGCCGAGCTGGAGCAGACCCGGGCCGCGCAAGCTCAGGCTGCCGCGTTGTCCGAACGCCAGCGCCTCGCTCGTGAGATGCACGACGTGCTCGCCCACTCGCTGTCCGGCCTGGTGCTGAACCTGGAGGGAGCCATGCTGCTCGCAGGCCAGGACGGGGCGGACCCGCAGGTCGGCGACGTGATCGCCCGGGCCCACCGGCTGGCCAGGACCGGGCTGGAAGAGGCGCGACGCGCCATTGGCACGCTCCGCGATGACGCGCTGCCCGGCCCTGAGCGGCTGGCCGACCTGGCCACCGAGTTCGAGGGCGACAGCGGCGTGGCTTGCAAGGTCGCAGTGACCGGCGACAGCGAGCGGGACCTGGGCACCGACGGTCGGCTGACCCTTTACCGGGTCGCGCAGGAGGCCCTGACCAACATCCGCAAGCACACCCGCGCCGACCGGGTCGAGATCCGCCTGGCATATGAGCCATCTGGCACCAGGCTGACAATTGAAGACTTCGACGGGTGCGGCGAACCCCAGGCTCCCTCTGATGGGACCGGCTATGGGCTCACCGGCATGAGAGAACGAGCCGAACTGCTCGGCGGCACACTCACAGCCGAGCCCACCGAGGGCGGGTTCCAGGTCCAACTGTGGGTGCCGGCATGAACGGGGCCATCCGCGTCCTTGTCGCCGATGACCAGCGCGTGGTCCGCGAGGGACTCGCCACCCTCCTCGGGCTTCTAGCGGGTATCGAAGTCGTAGGCACCGCAGCCGATGGCGACCAGGCACTGGCCCTGGCGATACAGCTTCGGCCAGACGTCGTGCTGATGGACCTCCGGATGCCTCACTGCGACGGGGTCGAGGCCACCCGCCGCCTTCGCGAACACGACGCCAGCATCAATGTGCTCGTGCTCACCACCTACACCGATGACCGCTCCGTCATCGACGCACTGCGGGCCGGGGCCCGCGGCTACCTGACCAAAGACGTCGGCGCCGGGGAAATCCGCGAAGCACTCCAGCGGGTCACCCGCGGCCAGGCCGCCATTGACCCCGCAGTCCAGCAGCACCTTCTCGACGCCATCACCGCCAGCCGGGCCAGCCCACCCGCCGAACCCGTGCCGCAGCTCCCCGACGGACTGACAGCACGCGAAGCCGAAGTGCTCTCACTGATCGCCCATGGGCTGTCGAACACCGAAATCGCCCAGCGGCTAACGATCAGCGAAACCACCGTGAAAAGCCACATCAACCACCTCTTCGCCAAGACCGGCGTCCGCGACCGAGCCCAAGCAGTCACTTACGCCTACCAGCACGTACTCACCTGACACCGCTGCTGCGAAGCCCCATGGACCCGTCCCGTTCAGCAGCGTGCCCAGGCGGCTGGCAGGAGCAGGACTGCCATCCGGACATCTGCAGTCGGCAGCAGAGGCAGGAGGAGATCATTGTCCGCCATGGAAAGTGGGGCGCGTGAAGGGCTGCTGAGCTGCCTGACCCGCCTCATCGACTCCCGGTACAGCGGCCGGATCACCAAGCGTTACCTATTCGGCCTGCGTGTCGCCCGGCGCCATTAAAAAACCATTTAAACCCGAACGCGATCTTTGGGCTGCTGCCGTCCCGGCGTACCGTCGCGTTTGGTTCTGGGCGGCCAGGACGGGCGGACTCGGCAGGGCGCCGGCGAGGCCCGTACGCGGTGACCGGCCGCCCGGCGAGGAGGTCATTGCGATGGCGCAAGCAGCCCGGTGGCAGCCAAGACAGCAACAGACACCGAGCCGGCATGCGTGGCGGTCCGGCCGGCGCGCGCTCATTCTCCTCGCTGCGGCGATCACCATCGGCTGGAGCGCGTTCGCGACGGGCACTGGCCCCGCGTCAGCAAGCCAGGCCGCCCGCTCCCAGCTGACCGCCAGTTCCCGGCCGCCGCGGACCGGCCGGGCGCGGGCTGCCCGGGTGTGGGCTCGGCCGGCTTCACGCCCGAGCCGCTCGCGCAGGCGCAGCACCAGGCGACGGCTCTGGCCGCGAAGATGACGTTGAGCCAGGAGCTCACGCTGATGCATGGCGTTTCCCCGGGTTCCACCCCGGACGGCGCGGTCGGCGGCCATCCCGAGCCTGGGCATCCCCGCCGTGAACCAGCAGGACGGGCCGGCCGGTGTCGGTGATGGCGTCACCGGGGTGACCCAGCTTCCGGCGCCAGTCGCCCTGGCCGCCACCTGGGACAAGGGACTGGCCGCCTGCTATGGCAAAGTCCTCGGCGCGGAGGAGCGCGGCAAGGGCGTTGAGGAGACCTACGGCCCCACCATCAACATCGTCCGGGTGCCGCAATGGGGGCGGGCCTTCGAGTCGCTCGGCGAGGACCCGTACCTGGACGGGCAGATCGCCGCGGCCGACGTGAACGGGATCCAGAGCCAGGGCGAAATGGCGCAGGTCAAGCACTACGCCGTGTACAACCAGGAGACCAACCGCAACACCCCGGCCGACAACGCGATCGTCTCGCAGCGGGCCATCGAGGAGATCTACACCTCCGCCTGGTCCGCCGTCATCGGACAGTCCAACCCGGCCTCGATCATGTGTTCCTACTCCGCGATCAACGGCAATTTTGCCTGCCAGAACCCATCCCTGCTGACCGGCATACTCGACCGGCAGTTCGGCTACCAGGGGTTCGTCGGCTCCGACTACGGCGCCACCCACTCCACGGTGGCCTCGGCCAACGCGGGGCTCGCCCAGGAACAGCCGGAGTCCACCTATTTCGGCGCCGCGCTTCAGCAGGCCGTCGCCAGCGGCCAGGTCAGCAGGTCCACGGTGGACCAGGCCGTGATCCGGATCCTGACCCAGATGTACCGGTTCAGGCTGTTCACCAACTACCCCACGGGCACCATGGCGGACACCGTGACCACGACGGCGAACCAGCGGGCCGGCCTGACGATTGCTGACACCGGCACCACCCTGCTGAAGAACGCCCAGGTGGGCGGCTCTGCGGTGCTGCCCTACGCGTCCGCGACATCCTCGATCGCGGTCATCGGCGCCGACGCGTCCACCTCGCCCATGACTGACGGCGGAGGCAGCGCGGGCGTAGTGCCGTCCGCGGTGGTAAGCCCGCTGCAGGGGATCAAGGCGCTGGCGGCCAGCGGCGCGGCCGTGAGCTACAACGACGGCAGCGACGTGCAGGCGGCCGCCGCGGCCGCGGCCGCCGCGCAGGAAGCGGTGGTGTTCGCCAGCGACTTCGAGACCGAGGGCGCGGATCGCTCCAGCCTCGCGCTGCCGGGCAACGCCGACACGCTCATCGCGGCGGTCGCCGCCGCGAACCCGCGCACGGTGGTGGTGCTCAACACCGGTGCCCCGGTGCTCATGCCGTGGCTCGGCCAGGTAGCGGGGGTGGTCGAGGCGTGGTATCCGGGCCAGGACGACGGGACCTCGATCGCCCGTGTGTTGTTCGGTCAGACCGACCCTTCCGGGCACCTGCCGGTGACCTTCCCCGCGAGCGAATCGCAGACGCCCGTCGCCACGCCACAGCAGTTCCCCGGAACCGGCGGCCAGGTCGCTTACTCGGAAGGGATCAGTGTCGGCTACCGCTGGTATGACGGGAATGGAGTCACCCCGTTGTTTCCGTTTGGCTATGGATTGTCCTATACGCGGTTCCGGTATTCGGACCTGCACGTGTCGGCCGACAGCGTCACCGCGGACGGGCGGCCCGGGCCGCTGGCCGAGGTGACCGCGCGGGTCACGAACGTCGGCACGGTCGCCGGCGCCGATGTGGCCCAGCTGTACGTGGGTGATCCCGCCGCGGCCGGGGCGCCTCCACGCCAGCTTGAGGGCTTCCAGCGGGTCTCGCTCCAGCCCGGGCAGTCTGCGGCGGTGCGGTTCCCGCTGGACGCCAGTTCCCTGTCCTACTGGAACGACCAGGCCAACGCCGGTGTCGTGCTCGATGGGAGCTTCTCGGTCTTCGTGGGCGACTCGTCGGCACTGGAGAACCTGCCGCTGCACGGATCGCTGCGCGTGGCGCGCAGTGCCGGGCCGCAGTCGGTTGCCGTGCACGCGCCGTCGATCCTCCAGGCGGGCCCGCAGACGGTGACGGCGAGCTTCACCAACCGCTCGGACCTGGCGGACCACGACGTCCGGCTCAGGTTGTCGGTCTCGACCGGTGGCGCCCCGCTGCCCGCGGCCGATGCGGCCCGGCTGCTCTCGGTTAGCCAAACCGGCGACGGGACAGGGACGCTGGCCCCGGGCTCCTCGGTAACCGTCCGGTTCCGCGTCACCGTGCCTCCGGCCGCGCCCGGCGGCTCGTACCAGTTCACCGGGACCGCCGCCTACTCGGTGGCCGGGCAGGGGATGACGGCCACGGGCACGGCCACCGCGTCGGTCGCCTTCGCGTCGGCTCAGGCGGCGCTCAACGATGTCGGCGCGGCGCCGGCCAGCAACGCCTCGGCCGGGAACTTCGACGGCGGCGGATTCAGCTTCGAATCACAGCAGCTGGCCGCGGATGGTTTCGGCCCGGGTGACCGCGTCGCCGCGAACGGCGCGGTCCTCACGCTGCCGAACGTTCCCGCCGGATCACCCGACGAGATCACCACCGAGGGCCAGGTGGTGAACCTTGGTCAGTCAGGCGCCGAGCTGGGCTTCCTCGGTGCCGGGACGTTCGGCACCCAGGGAGGGCCGGTGACGGTCACCTACACCGACGGCACCAGCCAGAACGCGACGATCAGCCTGGCCGACTGGTATGCCGACTCCGCTGCCCCGGGCACGGTGATCGCCGCCTCCGGGCCCTGGAACGTGCCCCCCTCCCAGGCGCAGTTCTTCGGCCCGCACACGGTCGCCGTCTATTACCAGCAGATTCCGGTCGATGCGTCGAAGACGATCGCGTCGGTGACCCTGCCTGACAATCCGCAGCTCCACCTCTTCGATGTGGGGGTGCCCGCGGCGGCGAACTTCGGCTCGGTGGCGGCGGCCGCCGACGACACTGGCCTGGCGCCCGCCGCGACGCCGTCAGAGGCCAACTACGACGGTGGCGGGTACAGCTTCTCCTCCGACGCCCTGGCCGCCGCCGGGCTCACCCCCGGCGCCGCCGTGACCGCGCAGGGGATCAGCTTCACGTGGCCGCACTACGCTCCGGGCAGCTTCGACAACATGCGAGCCGAGGGCCAGACCATCCCGGTGTCCGGGTCCGGGAGCACGCTTGGGTTCCTGGGATCCGGAGGGTTCGGCACGCAGAGCGGGACCGTCACGATCGGCTACACCGACGGGACCACGCAGTCGGCCACGCTGACCTTCGCGGACTGGTACGCCGACAACCCGGTGGCCGGGGGGACGATCGTAGCGACCGTCCCGTGGAACCCGGCGCCCGGCAGCACGCTGGGCGCGCACCAGGTTTCGGTGTACTCGGCGGCGCTCCCGCTGGCGGCCGGCAAGACCGTCGCGTCCGTCACCCTGCCCACCAACTTCAACCTGCACGTGTTCGCGGTCGCCGTGGGGGGCTAAGCGCTGACTCCCCACCCCGATTTCCATGATTACTACGGAGGACATCAGGTACTACCGGGACAGCTTAGCCAGCCGGGCTTTCTCTATGGCGGGCTGGAACCGGGGGCTTACAGGGTCGGGTAGCAGGTCCATGCGGGCGGTCAGGGCATCGCGCAGGCTCGCCGGGGCACGGCGGATCATGCCAGGGGGTCGGCTGGGTCGCGGCTGAGGTTGCTGCTGTAGGGTGTCGAGGTCGGCTGCGACGATCACGCGGGTAAGGCAGTGGTCGTGAGTGACCGCGACCCACGACGTGCCGGGGTCGAGGTACTCGATGTGCCACGAGCCGCCGAAGTCGCGCATGATGGCCGCGAGCTTGCCGGTGTCGTAGCCGTGTTCGAGCAGCGCGCGGAGGACGGGCATGCTCGTGGCGGTGAAGATCACTGGGGGTGCGGGCGGGGGGCGGCGCTGCGCGGTGAAGCCGTGCGGGGTCCTGGTGATGTTCCATAGCGCCCCGTAGTCGCGCATCAGGCCGGTCAGGCTCGCGGCGCCGGCGTCGGCGGCCGCGTTTACGGGGTCGCTGGCGGGCGGGCCGCTGGGGATGGTGTCAGGCATTGTTATTGCTCCGCTGCGGTGGCTGGCTGGTGGCTCGCGGCGATCCGGCGGGCTGCGCCGGGGGGGTCGCTGGCGTCATGGATGGCGTACAGGGGCCGGGCGCGGTGCGGGCGGCGGGCTGGCCACCAGTACAGGCCGTGGTGGTAGCGGATGGCCGGGCCGTGTCCGGGGTAGAGCGTGCCCGATAGGCGGGTGAGGGTCATGCCGGTGGTGGTGATGCCGTGCGCGGCGAGGGCGTCGCGCAGGCTGGCGAGGGCGTGGCCGGGGATCATGGCCGCTGCCGCGCGCTGCTGCTGGCGGTGAGTTCGGCGTGCCGCATGCCGTCCAGGAGTTCGGCCGTGCCGGGGCCGGTGACGATGGTCCCCGGCCCGGCGGCGAACCGGGGGAAGGCGAAGTAACGGCGGCTGTGCGTGCCCCAGATGACCAGCCACCGGGGGTTGCCGCGTTCGATGCGCGCGGCGGTGATGTGTTCCTGCGGGTCGCACGGCCCGCCGGGGGCGTTATGCGCGGCGGTCACGTGCGCCGTCCGGGGTACGGGCGACCCCGGCGTACAGGTCGCAGTCTGGGGGGGACGGGTCGCGGAGGTCGGGGTGCCACCCGGTGAGCGGCACGACGCCGGGCGGGGTCAGCGGCAGCCCGGCGAACAGGGCGGCGACCTGGGCGAGGGTGCGGGGGGTGATCGGTTGCGGCACCAAGGTGTTATAGGCCTCCACCCCGGCGGTGACCGTGCCGGGGGCGAAGTCCGCCGTGAGGTGCGTGATCGCGATGTAGCTGCCGGGAGCTAAGGCGGCGGCGAGGGTTCTGACGATGCCGGCCGGGTCGTCGGTGTCGGGCACGAAATGCAGGACGGCGCGCAGCAGCACGGCGGCGGGCTGGGTGAAATCCAGGGTGTGGGCGGCCTGGCCCAGGATCGCGGTCGTGTCGCGGATATCGGCGTCAATGTAGTCGCAGGTTCCCTCGGGGGTGCTGGTCAGCAGGGCGCGGGCGTGCGTAAGCACGAGTGGGTCGTTGTCGACGTAGACAATCCGGCACTCCGGCGCGATCCGCTGCGCGACCTCGTGCACATTGCCTGCCGTGGGGATGCCGACGGGTACCGCAAACTGCGCGTGGTTTCAATTCGTGTGAAGCTGGGGATTCTTTCGTCACTGTGACGCATCCGTTTCATCCGCTGTCGGGGCGGCGGCTGCAGGTGCTGTTTGAGCGGAAGCTGCCCAGCGGTGTGGTGGTCAGCTGTGAGGGTGGCCCGCTGGG
>WNFC01000856.1_pt1 | contig 45222 bp, 36 predicted proteins | sample 5400541 | NCBI WGS metagenome assembly WNFC01 (sample SAMN13153342, study PRJNA577476) | soil metagenome | isolation source: 120 cm saprolite under Douglas fir tree site 2 hole 2 replicate 1 | place: USA:California | collected 2015-04-18 | reverse complement strand
CTAGCCATTTCGTTGAGTTGAACGTAAAAAAGGGTGGCAGTGATGGCCGCAAGTCCTATACCGATGAAAGCGATTGTCCGTTCAAAGTTGCTCACGGGTTTTTCACCTACCTGCAAGGCGTTCTGCTTATATTGGTCGGTTGCTTTGTCGTCTACTTCAAAGGCGGAGCAAAGGGCAGGATCGTGCCTGTGCGGTTCACAGCAGACGATCTAAAGGCTATCGCAGCCCAAGCTAAAGCCAGCAAGAAAAACGTGTCGGAGTGGATCCGGAGCACGCTGAGGGCCGCTGCCAATGCCTGATAAGTTCAAATTAGGACACTACCAAATATTGAGAATAACCAACTATTCTGCGACCAGCAAATTCTCAGCGAAGGGCCACTGGTCATCCACCCACTGGGCGTCACACCGGAAACCAGTAGCGACGGCCATTTCACGAACCTCCTCGAGGGAATACTTATGGCTGCTCTCCGTCCAAATAGTTTCTCCTTCCAGAAATTCCACAGAAAGCTCGGCAGCTGCAATATTCACCGTTTGGCGGCGCATGGAACGTAAATGCATTTCCACGCTGCGCTGATGGTGATTGATCTTGGCCACATGCTCAAACTGCGCGACATCGAAATCCGCATCCAATTCTCGATTGATGCGGGCTAGCAGGTTCAAGTTGAAGGCAGCGGTCACTCCTAACTCGTCGTCATAGGCACCCAGCAATTGCGCGCTGGATTTCACCAGATCGGTGCCGAGTAAAAGTGAATCGCCGGGCTGAAGAATGCGGCGAACTTCGGCCAGGAACTGAATGCCGGCAGGGCGATCAAAGTTTCCAATCGTACTGCCCAGAAACAGGACGAGAAGATGCTGGCCGGCGCTACGATGGGCCGCGACCTCGAGTAGTCCGTCCAGATACTCGCGCTCAAAGCCCAGGATGCTGATACAGTCGATGTCGCTGAGTTCGCGTTCGCACATGACTAGAGCCGCACGCGAAATCTCGATGGGATAGTAACGCGTCAGTTGACGGCGGCAAAGAGCTTCCAGAATTTGGCGAGTTTTCTTCCCGCTGCCGCTGCCGAGTTCAGCCACGGCGACGGGACGAGCGAGCCGGGCCACGATGTCATGACTGTGCCGGCGCAACAGTCGCTCATCCGCACGAGTCAAGCCGTATTCCGGCAGATGACTGATTACCTCAAACAATGCGGAACCCACATCGTCGTACAAATATTTCGAGGGCAATTCCTTCTGGCCCGGCTTGGTGAGTCCGGCGCGTACGTCGGCTGCGAATTCATAGCTTGTGTTCGGCGTAATGGCTTGAACGAGCATGTTAAGAACTCCTCGTGATCCTTATGATGTAGACGAGCGGGTTACGCAGCGAAATCCGGTATAGATGTATTGGTAGTGCGCCTGGAACCAGTTGCGGAAGGTGCGCCGCAACATACAGGCCGCGGTCCGCGCCGATCCGCCCTTCATGACAAAATGTTTGCCATCAAAGAAATCGGCGGAATAGCCGTGGTAGAAAGGAAACGGCTCGAATCCGGGGAACGGAGCGAACTCGGTGGAAGTCCACTCCCAGCCATTGCCCAACATATCCTGAACGCCGAAGGCGCTCTGCCCTTGAGGAAACGCATTTACCGGCACGGGATCCCAGCGTTCAAAATCGAAGTTGCCAAAGGCAGCGTTGGGTTGCACTGCTCCCCATGGAAACGCCCGCTCTTCGCCGTCGGGCGTGCCATATGCGGCGCGCTGCCACTCCGCTTCTGTGGGCAAAGACTTCCCTGCCCAATTGGCATAGGCTTTCGCCTCCGCCTGACTTACATATACGGGCCAATCGAGGGGTAGCGGAACATCACGGAACATCGTGCGATACAGCCATTGATTGCCTTCGCGCTTCCAGAAAGCCGGCTGAGTAATTCCCTGCCCCGACCTCCAGTTCCAGTCGTCGTCACTCCAAAATGCGCGCGCCTCGTAACCACCGGCGGCAATAAACTCCAGATACTGGCGGTTCGTAACTTTGTACTGATCGATGTCAAACGCGGGGACATCCGCGATGTGGGCTTCGAACTCGTTGTCCCACCCGAACTGGCCGCTTTCGCGCGAGAGCCCGAGTGAAACCACACCAGCGGGAATCTCGATGCTGCGGGGAATGACTGGGGAAGTAACGACCTGCGGGGCTTCGGGTTGCGGAACTTTCTTAGAGAGCGGTAACTGATGCAGCATGTAAGACAGTGTTTCCGCGTGCATCAGGCGGTGCTCGATGGCCACGTTGAGAAGAGTGCTCAGCGGGAATCCGTTAGGACCAGGCGGAACAGAATCAGCAAGTGCCTCTTCTAGTTTTTCATCCAGAACAGAACGAATTTTCCCGACATAGTTCTGCACCTCCGAAACTGACGGCCAGTCAGACGGCTGATCGGTGGGAAGTCCGCCACCAACCGGATCGATGCCGAAAGCAAATAACCGATCAAATTCAGGATGAAAGCTCTTCAGCCCCAGAACGCGATCACGGAACAGGTTCCAGTCGAAGGCCTCGAGATGGCCGACATAAAAGATGATGCGGTGACGTTCGGCAATGGGCCGTTCATACAGAGAATCCTGCTTGACGACAGCAAAAAGGTCGTCCGTACGATGGCGAGCGTCGGCGAGGCGCTCGATCAAATCGTGACGGACAGCGGAGTCGCTCTGTGTGGCAAGCATTCGGCCTCCCTAAGTGCGTGAGCGGATGGACTTCACTTAACTAAAAACTGCACAGTTCGTAAAATTCTAGGTGCCGGACAGGCGCGAGTAACATAGGGTAATGTACCTACCGGTATTTCATATTGACGCCTTCTCGACTAACCCCTTCGGAGGCAATCCAGCTGCCGTTTGCCCTCTTGCGGAATGGTTAGATGATGATTTACTGCGCGCGGTCGCATCCGAAAACAACCTTTCGGAAACCGCGTATTTCGTGCCTCGCGGGGATCACTATGACCTGCGATGGTTTACGCCCCGTTGCGAAGTGAAGTTGTGCGGACACGCTACTTTGGCTTCTGCGCATGTCATACTGCAAATTCTTGCACCTGGCAGCAATTCGGTACGCTTCGAAACTCGTTTTAGTGGCTCCCTTACGGTCTCTCGTGATAGCGATTTGCTGGCAATGGATTTTCCTGCGAACGCGCCTTGGGCCTGCCCTTCCGCGCCCGCGGCTTTGCTTGATGGTTTGGGTAGCGCCCCTCTTTCGGTGATGCAAGTCGAGGACAACTACTTCGCTGTATATGAGCGGGAGGAAGATATAAAGCGTATCTGTCCCAACCTTCGGATGCTGGAAAAACTTCACCCCGCGGGAGTGGCCGTTACAGCTCCCGGCCAGGATTCCGACTTTGTGTCCCGTTATTTCGCGCCCAGCTACGGCATCCCGGAGGATCCGGTGACCGGTTCAACTCACTGCTCACTGGCGCCGTATTGGGGTGGGCGACTGGGCAAGACGAATTTGTATGCTCGGCAAGTTTCTGAGCGCGGCGGTGAGCTATGGTGCGAACTTAAGGGAGAACGCGTGATTATCAAAGGGAGTGCCGTGCTGACGTTGCGGGGTGAGTTGCTGATCTGACATAAGATCACAGAGGAGGTGACGGTTAACGCACCAGCCCCTTGCTCCGCAGAAATTCATGCGCAACATCCTTGACGTCGCGGTGCTGGCCGTCGAGAGCAAAATTCAATTGTTGCATCTCTTGATCTGAAATCTTGCCTCTTAACTCAGACATGGCCTGAGCTAGTTCCGGATGCTCCCGCATGGCCTGTTGGCGAATCACCGCGACCGCTTCGTAGGGCGGAAAGTAGTGCCGGTCATCTTCGAGCACAAATAAATCAAGGGCAGGAATTAAACCGTCAGTCGCGTTGCCGGCAGCGATATCAATCTGATGATCTTTCAAGGCGGTAGCAAGCAAGCCCAAATCCATGATGCGCGGCGGCGCGGCGAAATGCAGGCCATAGGCGGCGGCCAGCCCGGCATATCCGTCCGGACGCTCCATGAATTCGTAGCCAAATCCAGCCCGCCATTGAGGGGCGAAAGCCGCCGCCTGTGATAGCGTTTTCAAACTCAGGCGGCGTGCGTCGGTCCCGCGAATTTCCAGCGCAAAAGTGTCGTTGAAGCCGAACGGCGGAGAGAGAGTAAGGCCGAGACGCGCTTCGTATTCGCTCTTGACCCGTTGGTAGACCTCGGCTCGGTCGCCTCCAACTTTCTGTTTTAAAATCGCAGTCAATGCTGTGCCTGTATATTCCGGATAAATGTCGATCCGCGCGGCTAATATCGCTTGCTGGCAGATATAGGTTCCCGCGAGATAAAAGCGGCGCTCCACTTTCGCCGTGGTGTGCGCTTCAATCTGTTGGGCTAACAGTTCGCCCAGCATCAGCGACTCAGTAAAGTTTTTGGATCCAACCACAATGCGGTTGGAGTGTGAGGGCGCACACGAGGAAAGAAGCACCGAAAGTAAGATTACGCAACCCGCAGTCCAGCGCTGTCCCATGAAGCTGCGGCGACAAGCGTGTTGCTGGTGCCGTTTCATCGGGGCCGCAAACGTTTCTCCAACCAGCCCAGGCCGAAGTCCGCCGACAAAGCGAGAACCGCCGCTGGAATGGCTCCGGCTAAAATGAGTTGGTTGTTCACCATGGCAAGTCCGCGAAAAATGAATTCGCCCAGCCCCCCGGCACCAATTGCGGCTGCGATGGTCGCCAGTCCCACCGAGACGACCACCGCCACACGTATCCCAGAAAGAATCACGCTCACAGCCAGCGGCAGTTCCACCTGAAACAGGAGTTGGCCGTCAGTGAGTCCCATGCCGCGTCCAGCCTCCACCACTGCCGGATCGACGCCCCGGATGCCCGTGTAAGTGTTGCGAATCACCGGCAGCAATGCGTAGAGAGTCAATGCCAGGATCGCGAGGCGATCGGCACGATCTCCGAGCCAGGGCACAGGCAGCAAAAAGCCAAAAAGCGCAAGACTCGGAATCGTCTGAATGATGTTCGCGGTCCCCAGCACGGGCTTATTCCACACCGGCCAGTGCGCGCTCATTACGCCCAAGGGAATGCCGACAAGAACCGCGAGCAGCGTGGAAATTCCCACCAGCCACAGATGCTCCAGCGTGAGTTCCATGATCTGGTCGTGATTTTGCCAGAGGAAATGAACGAGGTTCATGATCCGCCTCGACTTGTCACCGAGTCCAGTCTGTCTCCGAAGGCCTGCACATAAGCAGAGGCTAGCGGATCTGTTGATTGCAAGAATTCCGTTGGGGAAAGGACCGTGACCATCCGGCCGGCCTCCATGAGCGCGATACGCGATCCGAGGCGCAAGGCTTCGCGCAGGTCGTGAGTGACGAAGACGACCGTCTTGTTCAGCCGTTGCTGAAGGGAAAGAAACTCGCGCTGCAGTTGGTCGCGGGTAATCGCGTCGAGCGCGCCGAAGGGTTCATCCATCAACAAGATCGCCGGATCGGCTGCCAGGGCGCGAGCCACTCCCACTCTCTGCCGCTGCCCTCCAGAAAGCTGGTGAGGATAACGTGAGCCCAGTTGTGGCTCCAAGCCCACCATCTGCAGCAATTCCTCGACGCGTTGGTGTATCCGTTGAGCGGTCCAGCCTTCGACTCGCGGAACCAGGGCAATGTTTCTTTCCACCGTGAAATGTGGAAACAGTCCCACCTCCTGGATAACATAGCCGATGCTGCGCCGCAGGCGAATCACATCACTGCTAGCGGTTGACGCGCCATTCACTAACACATTCCCACTGCGCGGAGTCAGAAGCCGGTTAATCAGTTTTAGCGTAGTGGTTTTTCCAGAGCCGCTACGGCCCAGCAATACAAGAGTCTCGCCGCGTTGCACTCTAAGGTTCAGGCCAGAAAGCAAGGGCTGACCGTTGGGGAGCACATAAGCAACGTCGCGAAACTCGATTACCGGACCATCCGTGGAATCTGTTCCCATTTTTTCAAAAAACCGTCTTCTCACAGCGCCTTATCCAGCCCCATAAACAAGCACTGTACTATAGCTTCGACCGTGAATCTCCGCAGCCAAGTGACTTCGTGTCCGCAAAATCCGAGCAGAATCGACGAATGCGGCGTATACTGAAGACCTTGACCTCGAAGACACCTTGAACAGTACGCAGCGCCTTCGCGATTGAGAATTCCCCTTGAAAGGCGTCTGAGGTGTCTTACCGAAGAACTTTGGAAGCCCTTCAATCCCGGGACACCAGGCTCAGGGAACGGCGTTCGGGCTGGTTGGTTCGACGATTCGCTCGTAACGGGAATCTCCGGAGCGTCCTCAACTTTACCGTCGGTTCCGCGTAATTCAGCGCAAACGGCAGGAGATAAAAATGTCCGGAGTCAACGGCGATAAAGCCAGATTTAACCGGCGGCGCAGGCAGAAGATCAGCCGCCGGCAGAGTACTCAAAAGATGTTAAAGGCCTTGGCCGACAAACATCTCGCGCCGCCGGCGCTGCAATCCAGTTCGAAGGAAAAAGCATGACCGCTCCCATCATCGCATTGCCGCTTTCAATTGCGGAAGGCAGTTCAGGGAAGAAAAAGCGCGTGCTGCTGCTGGACACTTCCCAGCCGAAACGCGACTTGCGCGCCAACGTGATGAGAAAGCTCGGCATTGAGGTTGATTGTGCGGCAGACCTCCTCGAGGCCCGATGCTGGTGGCGGGCTGATTTGTATAATTTGGTGCTCATCAACGTGGCGGGAGAAAACGACAGCCGGGATAAGTTCTGTACTGAAATTCGCAGCGCGACCCCTCCACAACGAATTGCTTTCTTCGTAGGCGGCCCCGAATATCTCGCCGCTACGCCCCATTCTGACCAATTGACAGGAGCGGCGGATGCAGACTCCCTCCAGAAAGAATTGGCTGCTGTACTGCTTGCCACTGGGTCGGCGGCATCGCAGCAGCGATGGGGAATCCTGGAGGCCTGCAAACGAATCTCCAGCGTCCGTTCGGTTAGTGAAGCTCGTTCGCGCGCGATACGGGAACTGCCACAGCCTTCGCGGTGGGCTGAAGCCATTGAGCAACACTCCACTCCGGAAGCCACCAACCCTCAACCTCTATTTCCAACAGAAAGAGAACTCTTATGAAGAATCTATACGTCGGCAACTTGCCTCACAGCACTACCGAGCCGGAGCTTCGCGGGCTGTTTGAGGCACACGGCGCAGTTGAGCGCGTCAGCATTGTGACCGACCGCGAAACCGGCCGCGCGCGTGGCTTTGCATTTGTTGAGATGAGCAATGCTGGCGAAGCCGACAAGGCAGTCGCGGCATTAAACGGCACAGATCTTGGAGGTCGAGCGCTGAAAATCAACGAAGCGAAACCGAAGACCGATTCGCCACGCGGTGGCGGAGGCGGCGGAAAGCGCTTTGGCGGAGGCGGCGGCGGGAGTCGCGACGACTATCAGGGTCACGCACGCCAACCCCGGGAACCGCGCTGGTAGCGTACTAGAAACTGTGGAGTCCGAGGAGCCGGAGTTTTTCGCGTCCGCCTTTTTGAGTTCCGAACATGACTGTAGCGCAAAGCGCCAGCCGCTATTGCCAAACTTTGATAATTGGAGATTGGGATGCCAGGACGAGGTCGATCAAGCTTTACCAAACGCCAGAAGGAACACACGCGCCAGCAAAAACAGCGCGACAAGGCCGAACGCCGCAGCCAACGCAAAACCGAGGAACCGTTGGGAACTTCGAGTGATTCCAGCGAACTGGATTTGGACGAGTTGCAAAGACACGCCGCCGAACAAGCCGCTCTTTTTCAAATCGGAGCCGACGACGGCGATATTTCCAGCATTCCCCGCGAACCCAGCCGTGGTGAGACGGAATCGTGATCTTCAGTTTCTAAGAAGACCCGGCAGCAATCCGTTGAAGCAGAAAAAATCAGGGCGCGCCTTTTAGACGCGCCCTTTTACTTGTTTTCCCATTCCTTCGCGTTTACGCGAATACTTCGCCCGGCAACCTGGTCAGCGTCCGGCTGGCTAGCGTGTTCTGTACGACGTGCTCCGATCGCTCCGCATTGGCCCAGTCGACCTGCTTGCGTTCGATGCGCAGTTTCAATGTCCGCTCAATATGGCGGAGTTCGATAACCTCTGCGCCAGCCACCAGGCTGGAAGCCAGCCCTTGCGATCCGGCACGTCCGGTTCTTCCCACGCGGTGAATAAAATCTTCCGCCATCTTGGGTAAGTCGTAGTTGATCACATGCGCGACATCATCCACGTGCAAACCGCGCGCGGCCACATCAGTGGCAACCAGGATGTTGAACTTTCCCTGCTGAAATCCACTGAGCGCCCCGTTGCGCTGCGATTGCGAACGGTCGCCATGAATCATCGCCGCTGAGAAACCTTCGCGCACCAACTCTTTGGCCAAACGCTCGGTGCCCCGCTTGGTGCGGGCAAAAATGAGCGTTTGTCCCTTCTCGGCGTAGAGCAACTGCCGAAGCACCTCAGGTTTCTCGGCGGGCCGCACTTCGTAGGCTTGCAGGCGCACGCTCTCCACCGGCTTGAGTATCGAGCCGACGGCCACACGCACAGGATTGCGCATGGAATCGTTCACCAGTCCAGCGACGGATTGCTCCAGAGTAGCCGAAAAACAGAGCGTCTGCCGGCGTTGCGGCAGGATCGCGAGAATGCGCCGGATGGCGGGAAGAAAACCCATATCCAGCATACGGTCGGCCTCGTCGAGCACCAGGATTTTCACCTCGCGCAGGTCGATTAACTTGCGCGTAATGAAATCTTGCAAGCGCCCCGGGGTCGCTATCACCAGGTTTGAGCCCGAGCGCACCGACTGAATCTGCGTCTTCTCGGAGACTCCGCCGATTACCAGCGCGGCTTTCGATAGTGCCTTGCCACGTAGTTTTTCGTATTCCTCGTTGACTTGAATCGCCAGCTCACGCGTAGGCAGCAAAACCAGAACGTGGACTTTTTGCGACGGTTCACGCTGCAGCATCTCGATCACCGGGATCAAAAACGCCAGCGTCTTGCCGGTGCCGGTTTGCGCTGTTGCCAGCACATCTTTGCCTTCGAGGGCGCTCGGAATGGCCTGCGCCTGAATGGGCGTAGGAATAATAAATTCAGCTGTCGCCAGCCTCTGCTGCAAAGCAGAAGATAGCGGTAGTTCTGTAAAGCTAATCATTTCTTAGTGTTCTTTCTGGAGGGGCCTGAATCAGAGTCTCAGACACGTGTCGTGAGTTCCCATGCCGCTCTTACATGTTTTGAATTTACGCTGAATAACGGTGGGCAGGAAAAGCGGAGATGAATCTGATCCAACAGGATCACCGCGTCACGAGCAAACCGTGGCAGTAGCGTTGATTTTCATTATAGCACAGGGCGCTGAGGACCGGCTTCGATGTAAATGAGCAGAAATAAACGATAGTAACGAGTTAACCCCATAGCGAGGATCATGGACACATTCTGGTAATTGGGCCTCCAGTGTCGAGGGCGGTTTCAACCTACTCCCTGCTCGCCGTTCCCCCATCCTCTTAGACCCACAGGACTTGGCAGATTTGTCGTCGCTGCCCTGCCCTAAAGTCCTGTCATTGCCTGCCGATATACGAAAAAGTGAACGCAAAAGGGAGCGACAACCGGGCGTTTGTTCCCAGTGGAAAATGAGTACAGCCTTATGGCCATTCGTGCCCTCATCGTTGACGACTCCTCGGTTATGCGAAAGATCGTGGAACGCTCGCTGCGGCAGGCAGGCATTGACCTGAGCGACGTTTTTCAAGCTGGGAATGGAGCCGAGGCGCTTGGCGTGCTCAAAGACAGCAAGGTTGATCTAATCCTTTGCGACATCAACATGCCAGTAATGGATGGGCTGGAATTCATCAAGCACCTTCCCGGAATCGAGAACGCGAAAGGTGTGCCCGTGGTCATGATTACGACTGAGGGCAGCGAGGCTCATGTGGTGCAGGCTCTCTCCTGCGGCGCGCGTGGGTACATTCGCAAGCCTTTCACGCCGGAGCAGGTAAAAGAGCATGTCGTCCCCGTCCTGGCAGGTAAATCATGAAATCGGTCAGTGAGTTGCTCGCTGCCAACGGTAACCACGGAAGTTGGACTCCGCTGCTCGACACGGCGGCAAGGGAAGTCTTCGAGCTCATGCTGGGTTGCCAACTGACCATGCCAGCAACCGCCGAGGAAGCAAACCTGGTCGTTACTGCCATGGTGGGATTGGCGGGGCAACTGTGCGGTGTGCTTAGCGTCCGCTGTGACGAGAAGGGGGCTGCGCTCATGACCTCCAAGATGTTAGGAGTAGCGCTGGACAAGGTCGGTCCAGAGGTCGCGGATGCCTTGGGGGAAATCTGCAATATGGTAGCTGGTAACTTCAAGAATAAAATTGCTGGTCTGGCGGAGGGTTGCATGCTCTCACCACCGACCGTAATTACCGGCAGCGACTATGATCTGCACTCGATGGCTGACTCTCCCGCCGTTGAGGTCAGAATGCTGTTTGAGAGCATGCCCATCGTTATTTCCCTCGAGATCCACAGCTAAGGTCGGTCTTTGAGAGCGCTCACTCTCATCCTCGGCAAAATTGCTGACTACGAAGCGTACCCCGCCGCTTAGATTCGCGCTGCGACCGAGCCGAACACCGCACAGACCAGCGTATGGATTTCCGCAACGACCTTCTGGCGTCATCGCGGCCGTAACCCAGCTTGCGCATGCGGCTAAGCTTCTCTGAGTTGTAGCCGATAAACCAAAGGTGACCACCCCTTCCTCTGCACTCAGTCCCGGCGAAGGCAACCCGCAACTCAAACCCGGAACCCGGTTCGTCGCACGTCAGCCGATTCTCACCGCTGACGAGAAGGTTTTCGGATACGAACTGCTGTTTCGCGATGGCATTGAAAATTTCTTCCGAAGCACGGATGCGGACGCCGCCTCGCGCAGCGCCCTGAACACGTCCATGCTCATCGGCCTCGACGTCCTTTGTGACGGACGGCGGGCCTTTGTGAACTGTACCCGCGACGTCCTGATCAATGATTACGTAACCTTGTTTCCTTCGGGCCAGACCGTGGTCGAAGTTCTGGAGACTGTTCCCGCCGATGACCAGGTCGTAGAGGCTTGCCGTCGGCTGAAGGAGTCCGGATACGCGATTGCGCTGGACGACTTTGGGGTGAACGATCCGCGGGAAGCCCTGACCGATCTGGCCGACATCATCAAAGTGGATCTCAGGGCAACTCCGGCCGCCGACGCCGCCGCCATGGTTAAGCGGTACGGGCCCTGGCGCTGCCGCATGCTGGCGGAAAAAGTGGAAACGCGCGAGGAATTTAACTCCACCAAGAAAGACGGCTTTCTCTATTTCCAGGGATATTTTTTTCGCCGTCCAGAAATCCTGACCGCGCATGAAATTCCCGCCAACCAGCTCAACTATCTGCGCATGCTCACGGCGGTTTCGCAGCCCGAATTGGACGTACGCCTGATCGAGAATCTGGTCAAAGGTGAGGCCTCGCTGTGCTACCGGTTGCTTTGCTATCTGAACTCCGCCGTTTTCGGATTCGCGGCCGAGATTCACACCGTGCGGCACGCGCTTTCCATTTTGGGAGAACGGGAAGTACGCCGCTGGATTCGCCTGGTAGCCACCCTCGGCGCCGGCCAGGGTAAGTCAAGCGATCTCGTGCTCGCAGCGCTGGTTCGCGCCCGCTTCTGTGAACTGCTCTCGCCGAAAATTCAGCGCGGAGACTCCGACTTGTTCCTGATGGGTATGCTCTCGCTCATGGACACCATCCTTGAAATTCCCATGCGCCAGGTACTCGACAAAGTTCCTATCGATCAGGAAAGCAAAGCCGTGCTTCTGGGTGGAGCGAGCCCTTTACAGCCCTTCTATCAACTTATGCTGGCGCAGGAATCCGGCGACTGGAATGCCGCGAGTGGGCTGACTACACAGCTTCATCTGAGCGAAGGCGACGTTGCAGAAGCTTACTGGCAAGCAATGCAGTGGGCACGACAGGTAAGTTCGGGGAAGTAAAGGCGCGCTACACTCAAGCCGCCGGTCGTCCTATTCGGAAGTTTGGAACTCCATCTTCTCGTCGACCGAAAGCTGTGCGGGCGTGTCTGCGGTGATGTCCCCGGAACGGATAGCGACCGCACGAAAGCCGCTGGAATTGATCTGGACCTCATAGGCATAAGGAGGACGCTGCCGCGCGATGGTGATGTAGTTGGCCGAGATGAGTTCATCGAGGGAGGCGTATTTCCCTTCGGTGGCGAAGTACCGGCGTTCGCTGGTGGCGATACTGATCAGATCGCTCCTTACCCCAGTGATGTTGATGGCGGCCTTCGGGCTGTTCGCGCCGGCGGCAGCCGAAGAACTCTGCGCCTGCCTGGAATAAACGTACATCCCGACAGCCATTACGATAACGACGCTGAGAAAGCCGAACACGCGGCCCATAGGTCCCTCTCAATGGCAATTGCACCGCGAAACCCGACCGCTGACAAGTAACCAAAGAGTAGCGAAATCACAAGGCGGAAACTTGAGCTTGATATTCCTGCGCCACGGGCTTGGAATTCTGGCAACGAAGAGGTGGACTGACATTTTTCATTCCACCAGCGTTCCCACACTTGATGCCAGCTGCCGCAAGTCCTGCGCCACTTCCCGCAGATTGAAGGCGAACGACCAAAAAGGCAACATGCGATCAAGCGCGAACGGTGCGGTTGCGCGTCGCTCTCGGAGCCGGGCCAGGTCTGCATCGAGGTCGCCTACCATTCTCTGCAGGTCGTCAGCGGATGCCAATGTCGTTCTTTGGGAGCGTATCCCGTCAGCTAAATCGGAGAAAGCACGGATGGTGCAACGCACTAAAGAAGGGAGCGAAGGCAGGAGTTCCTGCCCTACTTGCGCATGTACATAGAGACTACTATCCTCGGCCATCGCGGTCAGCCGCCGCCTCACCTGGTCGGCCTGATCGACGACGGCTTGAAAAGCGCCTTCGTTGAAGCGCGAAAATCTTAGCTCGCTGCGAGCTTCCTCCATCTGCTGAGTAATTCCACGGCGCAGTTCCTGCAATTGCCGGTTAAGTTTGCGAACCTGTTGTTCGTTGTCCATACCTTCCAGTACCGCAGCTGTCACCGCGTTATAGAGGGTACCAGCGCCTTGCAGGATATTCGCTATCTTATTCCGCAGGATCACCCGCGCATGCACCGGCCAAACCAGTACACTTACGGCAAAGGCCACCAGTGCTCCCAGCAGGGTGTAAAGCACGCGCAACCACGCCATGTGCCAGGGCTCCTGCATGCCACCAAATACCAGGATTAAGGCTGCAGTGAATCCAGCAGCGCTGAAGCTCGGACGCAACGCCGTGAGGTAGGCGAAAAACGATGCGAGGACGAACAGAGCAATCCCCGCGCACATTGTTCCGTTGCCCATCAGGGGAAGCAGCAGTGCCGCTGCCAGCGCACCGCTGGTAGAACCTATAGTGCGATAGAGCGCCGCTTTCCAGGACGCCCCGATGTTAGCCTGCGTCACCACCAATGCCGCGAACACCGCCCAATATCCTTGCGGCAGGTCCCAGCCTGAGTAGATGGCGTAGGTAATCGTGCCCGCGAGTCCGGTTTTGATTCCCTGTTTGAGGGAACTGGATTCACGGCTCCAGAACGACGGAGCCGCTGGGAACGCAGGAGTACCGGGAAGTGGCACAGAGAGGTTTGAAGATACCATGCGGGAAATTATATTCGTCGTAGCGCCGGCGTCTCGCCGGCTGTCCGGAGGGCGTCCCCGCCCTCCGCGCTTTCACCCTGGACAGAGCTGAACCTGGCGTGATTTTTCCCATTTCCTGAAGACCAAATCAGAGGCACGCGCGAGGTCTACACAATCCACGCGCCGCCGACAACTACGTCATCGTCGTAGAATACGGCGGCTTGCCCGGGAGTGATGGCTCGCTGCGGCTCGTCGAAGGTGACGAGTACTTCGTCTCCGCCGGTCTTCTCCAGCACGGCGAGAGCAGGCTCATGCCGGTGACGAATCTTCACCGACACGCGCACGGGCTCGCGCAGATCATCGACAGCGATGAGGTTGACCCGACGCGCCCGGAGGGTCCGAGAATAGAGATGCTCACTATCGCCGACGATCACTTGCTTGTCGGCTCCGTTGATCTGAATGACGTAGAGCGGCGACCCGGTTGCCACCCCGAGGCCCTTGCGCTGGCCCACGGTGAAATTGTGAATCCCGCTGTGTTCGCCAATCACTTCCCCGCTCGCGGTCACCAGTTCGCCCGCAGTATCAGGCAGCGCTTCACCATGCTCAGCGAGGTAGGCGTCGATAAAGCGCTTGTAGTCACCGCCGGGGACGAAGCAGATCTCCTGTGAGTCAGGCTTGTCGGCTAAGGCTAGGCCCTGCTTGCGGGCCAACTCTCTAACCTCTGGCTTGGTCATGCCGCCCAGAGGAAAGAGCGTGCGGCTGAGTTGCTCCTGGGTGAGGCCGAAGAGAAAATAGGTCTGATCCTTGCTGCGATCTGCGGGCTGCTTGAGCAGCCAGCGTCCGCGCTTGTCGTCATACTCCACGCGGGCGTAATGGCCGGTGGCAACGCATTCAGCGCCGATCTGCCGCGCGACGATGAGCAACTGATCAAATTTCAAATGATTATTGCAAAGACTGCAAGGAATCGGTGTTCGTCCCGAGAGATACTCCGAAACAAACGGGCGCACCACGTCGCGCTCGAAGCGCTCTTCATGATTGACAACGTAGTAAGGAATGCCAATGTGCTCGGCTACGCGGCGGGCATCGTAGACGTCGTCGAGCGAACAACACCGGCCCGTTACCGCCTCCGGCATGCCTTCGTGTCCGGCCAGCCGTCGCTGATTCCAGAGCTGCATGGTCAGGCCGATGATGTTGTGCCCCTCGGCGCGCAGCATGGCGGCGACGGTGGAGGAATCGACTCCGCCCGACATGGCTACCGCGATGGTTTGAGGCTTTGGCATGTGTTAGTTCAAGCAATCAACAACTGGCAATTAGCATCCAACAATCGGTTCGGCTAGCTTCGTATGAAATCCCTGCGAAGCTTGCCAGTCTAATGGCCAATTGCTAATGGCCAATTGCTAATGGCCAATTGCTGCCTTCCCCTACGCCGGCGACAACTCTCGCAAGCGGGCTACGGCCTCTGGCACCAACGCAAGCGCGACTTCGATGTCTTCCGCGGTGTTCTGTTTGCCCAGGCTAAAGCGTATGCTGGAGCGGGCGCGGTCGGTGCGCAGGCCCATCGCCGTAAGCACGTGGGAGGGCTCGATGGCCCCCGATGAACATGCGGCTCCCGTGGATACGGCCACACCTTTGAGGTCGAGAGAGATCACCATCGACTCGCCCTCGATATGATCGAAATAAATATTCGACGTATTGGGCACGCGCGGTGCGCCATCGCCATTCACCCCAGCCTCATCGACTTGAGCGAGAATTCCCTGCTGCAAGCGGTCGCGGAACGCGGACATTCTCTTGTCATCGTCGCCCTCGAAGCCCTCCATTGCCAGCTTCGCAGCCTTGCCCAGAGCAACTATTCCGGGAACGTTCTCGGTTCCCGCGCGGCGCGAACGTTCATGCCGTCCGCCATAAAACAGCGGCTGAATACGGGTCCCCCCGCGCACATAAAGCGCCCCTACTCCCTGCGGCGCATGCATCTTGTGACCGGAGATCGAAAGCGCATGACAGCCAATCTGCTTCACATCAATTGGAACCTTGCTTGCTGCCTGCACGGCATCGCTATGGAAATGAATTTCGGCCTCCGCGGCGATCTTTCCAATTTCCTCGACCGGCTGCAGCACCCCTGTTTCATTATTAGCCATCATGATCGAAATCAGCTTGGTGTTGGAACGCAAGGCTCGCCGCACATCATCGGGATCGACCAGGCCGCGGCCATCCACCGGCACATACGTTACTTCGCAGCCCGTTTCCTCCAGATGCTTGCAGGCGTACAGGACGGCGTGATGTTCGATGGTAGATGTAATGATGTGGTCGCCGAGGACGGTTAATCCTGCGATCGCCAGATTGTCGCTCTCGGTCCCCCCGCTGGTGAAGACCACCTCGGACGCCCGGCAGCCCAACAAAGACGCCACACAGTCGCGCGAGCGCTCTACGGCGGCTCGCGTCTCCTGCCCGTGATGATGGATCGAGGAAGCGTTGCCAAAGTGCTCGCCAAGATAGGGACGCATGGCGTCAACCACCTCCGGAAGCACCGGAGTGGTGGCGTTATTGTCGAGGTAAATCCGCCGCAGCACGCTTACTATTCTACAGGCTTTGGCAGGATGAGCCCCTGGAAACATCTCTGCAAAAGGAAATGGCGTCCGGAAGGACGCCAACCGAGACGCGACTCATCTGTCATTGATCGCGCGATGTCGAACGAATCAGCGCTTTTCCATTGCCACGTAATGGTTTGGATAATCCGGTCCCAGATACTCAGCCCGCGGGCGGATCAGTCGGTTATCGTCGAGTTGCTCGATGACATGCGCCGCCCAGCCGCTGATGCGGGAGACGGCGAACACCGGCGTAAACAGATCCTCATCGATGCCCAGCACGTGGTACGTGGATGCGGAATAGAAATCCACGTTGGCGTTCAGCTTTTTTTCCGCCTTCACGAATTTCTCGATTTTCTCCGACATCTCATACCATTGCGGCTGCCCGCTGGATTGCCCCAGATCGCGCGACATCACGCGCAGATGAGTCGCCCGTGGATCTTCCGTGTGATACACGCGATGGCCGAAACCGGGAACCTTTTTCTTCTGCGCCAGCATGTTGCGGACATAGTCGATGGGATCTGATTTCTTGCTGTCAATGGCATCCAGAATGAGGAACACGGCCTCATTCGCACCCCCGTGCAGCGGCCCTTTCAGCGCCCCGATGGCCGATGTGATCGCGGAATGCATATCCGACAAAGTCGCAGCGGTCACGCGAGCCGCAAATGTGGACGCATTCAGCTCATGGTCCGCATGTAGGATCAAAGCAATATCGAGCGCCCGCTCAGCGGTCGAAGAAGGCTTGCTTCCATTCAACTGCAGCAAGAAATTGGCGGAATGCGAGATCGAACGGTCAGCCTCAACCACTGGCTTGCCCTTGCGAATCCGGTCGTAAGCGGCAACGATCATCGCAATCTGCGAAGTCAGTCGAATGGCTTTGCGAACGTTGGCGTCGTGATCGTTATTCTTTTCGTCCGCATCATAAAAAGCCAGCGCCGAAACCGCCGTGCGCAGCACGTCCATGGGTAGAGCGGTCTTGGGAGCGCCGCCCAGAAACTCGATAATCGCAGGATCCAGATGGCGCTCCTCCGCCAGACGTCGCTGCAAATCCTTTAACTCGCTCTGCTTCGGCAAGCGCCCAAACCAAAGCAGGTAGCAGGTCTCTTCAAAACTGGAATGTTCGGCCAGTTCGTGAATGTCAATGCCGCGATAGGCAAGCACGCCGCGGTCTCCATCGATATAGCAAATGCTGGAATTGGTGGCGACAATGCCTTCCAGACCTTTTCCGAGGCTGCTGCTAACGCTGGACATAATCTCTCGCTTGGCCAGATTGACTACCGTTGCAGCGCCGCGCGGGGAGGAGCGCGGGGAATGCAACTTTCTTTTATACGCGAAACCGGGCTCATATTCCATACGGCCCGGGAGTGATTTCAGTGACTGCATTTTGCCGCGATCTCTGCTCGCAGCGTATAGTAAGAGGCTCGTTCATAACTCGCCGAGGAACCCGTGGTGGCTCCTCATAATCCCTCCGGAGGATTTTCATGAAGCGCTTTTTATCGGTTTGCCTTGCCTTGTCCTTTCTTCTTTCCACGGTAGCGTCGGCCGACGAGGGCATGTGGCTCTACAACGAGGCCCCGAAGGACAAAATCAAGGCCAAGTATGGCTTCCCCCTGACGCAGGAATGGCTCGATCACGTAAGGCTGTCGTCAGTTCGCTTTAATAATGGGGGTTCGGGTTCGTTCGTCTCCGCCGAAGGCTTGACCTTCACCAACCACCACGTTGGCGCGGGATGCGTGCAGCAACTCTCAAGCGAGAGTCATGACTACATCAAGTCCGGGTTCTACGCCAAGACCCAGGCCGAAGAGCGCAAGTGCCCCAACCTGGAACTGAACCAACTGGTTGGAATCGAGGACGTGACCGAAAAGGTGAATGCCGGCGTGAAGCCGACAATGTCAGCCGCCGACGCGGGACAGACGCAGCGCGCCGCCATGTCACAGATCGAGAAAGAATGCGGCAGCACCACTGGCCTGCGCTGCGACGTTGTTATCTTCTATTCCGGTCAGGTTTATAACCTCTATAAGTACAAAAAGTTCACCGACGTCCGCCTCGTGTTCGCACCCGAGTTTGACGCCGCGTTCTTCGGCGGCGATCCCGACAACTTTACCTATCCGCGATACGATCTCGACATCACATTCTTCCGCGTCTATGAAGACGGGCATCCCGCACACCTCGACAACTATCTGCGCTGGTCGCACACCGGCGTTAAAGATGGCGATCTGATTTTTGTTTCCGGCCACCCCGGCAATACCAGCCGCATGCAGACGCTGGCTCAAATGGAATTTACGCGCGACGTAGCCTATCCCATGTCCCTGGCGTCGCTGAAACGACGCATCGCTCTGCTGCAGGACTTCAGCAGGCAATCGGAAGAAAACGCTCGCATAGCAAAAGAAGATATCTTCGGCCTGCAGAATTCGCAAAAGGCGATCACCGGGTACAACTCGGGATTGTTCGATACGTCGATCATGGAGGCGAAGGCTGCCGATGAGGCAAGACTGCGAGCGTCATATAAAGCAGAGGCCAAAAACGCCGGCGCGCCCGAACCGTGGGACGAAATTGCTCAGGCCATGAAGCAGCAGCGCGATATTTATTCTCAGCTCACCTATCTCGAGCGCCTGCGCGGATTCGCCTCCAGCCTGCCACAGATGGCACGCACGTTGGTGCGCTCCGCGGAAGAAAGGACAAAGCCAAACGCGGATCGGTTGCGTGAATTTCGCGATTCCGCGCTGCCCTCGCTGGAGCAGCAGTTGTTCTCTTCTGCGCCAGTGTACAAGAGTCTTAACGCCGTGCTTCTGGCGGATTCTCTGGCTGATATGCGGGACGCGCTCGGAAAGGACAACGCGGACGTGCAAAAGGTGCTGAACGGCAAATCCCCGGCTGATGCCGCGAAGGACATTGTGGCAGGCACCAAGTTGGATGACGTCGCCGCGCGCAAACAATTGTATGAAGGCGGCGAAGCTGCAATCGCAGCCAGCAGCGATCCCCTGATCGTCGCCATGAAAGCGATTGAGCCTGATGCTCGCGCTGTCCGCAAGCAATACGACGATAAGGTTGACGCCGTCATTCGGCGTAACGGCACCCTGATCGCTAAAGCCCGCTTCGCGCAAAGCGGCTTCAGCCTGCCCCCGGATGCGACCTTTACCCTTCGCCTGAGTTATGGTGAAGTCAAAGGTTACAAAGAAGATGGGAAGGAGATTCCGTATTTCACGACCATGGGCGGCGCCTTCGAACGTGGCGCTGCTCACGCCAACCAGCCGCCATACAACCTGGCGCAAAGCTGGATGAACGCGAAATCAAAGCTCGACCTGAAGACCCCGCTGAACTTCGTCTCGACGGCCGACATCATCGGCGGTAATTCCGGCTCGCCCACGGTCAACAAGCAGGGCGAAGTTGTAGGCATCATTTTCGACGGCAACATCCAATCGCTGCCGTGGCAGTTCGCCTACAGCGACGTGCAGGGCCGGGCCGTGTCGGTGGATTCGCGAGGCATCCAGGAAGCACTGCGCAAGATCTACGGCGCTACCGGCCTGGCCGACGAATTGTCAGGCGCTAAAGGAGAAGCTCCTAAGCCAGGAAAATAATAGGACTTACATAATCCAGAGACCATACGCAAGGCCGCTCAAGCAGGCCAAATACTGAGAGCCGTCTCGCTCAGAATCTGTTCCTGTATTTCTTCGCTGAGAGGCAGCGCACGGAATTCATCCAGATTCTTTTTGACGTCCGGTACGCCAGGACCCGGCCAATCAGTGCCAAACAGGGCCTTATCGGCGATCTCATTAAGGCGGGGAAAATACTTGAGCAAAGTCCTGGGCGGGATTCCGCTGATGTCGAGGTACACATTGGGGTGACGGCGGATCAGGAAAAATGCCGTCTCCATCCACAGCGGACGGCCCCCGTGAGCCAGCAGGATTTTGAGTTTGGGAAAGTCGACCGCTACATCGTCGATATACATCGGATCACCATACTTGTTGCGAGCGCCCGGGAAGATCGATGTACCCGTGTGGAACATCACGGGCACGCCATTGGCTTCGGCAGCACGGTAAATGATTTCCAGTTCCTTTACGCCGTTCAAATAATCGTTCGGAAACAGAAGCTGGTGCGGAGGATGGATTTTGATCATGCGGATCCCCAGCCGCAGGATCTGTTCCATGTCTGCGAGTACATTCGTGGTGTGCCGCGGATGCAAGCTGCCGCACGAGAGCAATCGTTTTGGATCTTCCTTTACGTAGTCCGCGATGAATTGATTTACTCCGTCGGTAAAACCGATAATTTCAGGAGCCACATAGTTGATGAGTGCCGCGCGTTCGATGCCGCACGCGTCCAGATATTTCAGGAATTGCTTCGGCGAACGGCAGAATTCTACGATCTGCTCAAAGTTTGGCCGTCTTTGCCTGATCAGCTCCAGCGCGTGCGGCTTGAACATCTCGATGGGCTGGATGTGAATGTGGCAGTCGGTGATCATTCCGGGCAGCTCAATTGTTCACCGCCGCCAGCACGGCCCGCTTGGTGAAAACCCGAATCATCTCACGCCGGTACTCGGGAGTAAGCGCCGACGTAGTTAAAGGCTTGGCCGTGCGAGCCGCGAGATCCCCAACAGTTTCTGCCAACGCTTCGTCTACAGTTTTCCCGATCAGCATCTCGCCGGCTCGCTGCACCAGCATCGGCGCCGGATTCACCGCTGTCATTGCGATCCGTGCATCGGCCACGTGACCGTTCGACTGCTTCATTACGACCGCGACGCCCGCCAATGGGTAATCGATCGATCCGCGAACGCGTAACTTGCGATAGACACCGCGATAGTCTGCCGATTCTGCGGGCAGGAACACGCGTGTAACCAGCTCGCTGGAAAGCAGCCTGCGGTAATTTTCTCCGTCGCCCGTGTAAAAGTCTTGTAACGAAATGCGGCGCCCTCCCTTCGGACCGACGATTTCGATCTCCGCGTTCAGACAAAGTAGTGCCGGCGGTGTGTCTCCAGAAAAGGCGGCCCAGCACTTCGTGCCGCTGGGAGCAACGTGGCAGAGATTGCCATCTTTCTTAATGCAGAACCCGCAGCCCTTGCGCCAGGTCAGCGATTGGTTGTACCAGAGACAGCGCGTGTCGAGACAGATATTTCCGCCGATCGTCCCCATGTTGCGCAGCACTGGCGAGGCAACGGTCGCCGCCGCTTCGGTGAGCACCGGGAAATGTTGACGCAGGTACGGCGACTTCTCAATTGCGCTGAGCGTTGTGAGCGCGCCAATTTCGACTGCTCCGTCTGTTTGTGGACGGACCCCGCGCAGCTCGGTAAGACCGTGCAGATCCAGCACATATTCCGGCTCAAACAGCTTCTGCCGCATCGACGGAATCAAGTCGGTGCCCCCGGCCAGCACCCGAATGTTTCCCGATTCATTGGCGAGGCACGCAGCGGCTTCGTCGACGACTCGTGGACGAAGCAATCTAAATTGCGGCAGGCTCAATCGGCACCTGCCTTTGGAACTCCTGGGCTACGTGCCGGATCGAGCGCATGCCGCTCCGGCCCTTTGTTTTTGAAGCAGAGTGATCCGCCATGTTCGCGAAAACGTGCGGGCGCAGTCGGGTCCACGCCCTCGGTCAAGTCTAAGACTTTGGCATTTCTCTTCGCACGCAGCGCCGCCAGCACACGCTCCGGTGTGAATGGAGACTCATGCAGGCGCACGCCGACCGCATCGTAAATCGCATTCGAAATTGCTGGAATAGTCGCGGCCAGCGATCCCTCGCTGCATTCCTTGGCGCCAAACGGCCCTTCGGGATCGATACTCTCCACAATAATCGGTTCCACCTCGGGCGACTCCACTGACGACGGACTGCGGTATTCCAACATTCCCGCATTCATTAACATCCCGTCTTTCCAAACCATTTCTTCGGTGAGCGCCTGCCCCATGCCCATCCATACCGAGCCGATAATTTGCCCTTGGACCGAAACTGGGTTCAGCGCTCGCCCACAGTCGTGTGCAGCCCAAACTTTGTGCACCGTGACTTCGCCAGTGTCTTCATCGACGCTCACTTCGGCCACTTGCGCGGAATATGAATACGCGGGAGACGGGCCGACGCCCCCGCCTTTATGTTTGCCTCCGCGCGCTTCCGGCGGTGGCGCGTAGGAACCCGTACCCGTGAGCGCGCCATGAAAGTCAATCGCCGCAACTACGGCTTCCTCGAATGTCATCCATTCCTTCGGGCATTCTTCTTTGCGCTTCTGCTGCAACGATCCGCGCAGTATCTGCCCCTCCACGCGCCCGCTCACCGAAGCTTGCTCCGCAGCCTGCGGAGATGATGAAGTCCGCGGGGAGAACGAATCGTGTGGGGACGGGCGCCCTCGCCCGCCCGGTCCGCGCGGGATTTGCGCGGACTCGCCTTCTGCCGACGTCAGCAGGCTCGTCTTATAAATCACATCGTCACGGAAAACGAGTTCTTCCGCAGCACAATCCATCTTCTTCGCCGCCGCGGCGGCGATTCTCTTCTTCACGTCTTCCGCCGCACGTAGCGTCGCATTGCCCGCCATGAAAGTGACTCGGCTGGAATACGACCCGATATCGATCGGAGTCAGATCGGTATCGGCGGCGATTACTCTCACCCGGGCCAGCGAGCATCCCAGCACTTCCGCGGCGACCTGCGCCGTCATCGTGTCCGATCCCTGACCGATCTCCGACGCGCCCGTATACACAACAACGCCACCATCCCGGTCGATCTTGATATTCACCGTCGAGTGCGGCATGTCGGAACGGATAATCGAATTCGCAGCCCCGCTGACGTAATGGCTGCAAGCAATGCCCAGGCCGCGTCCCTTGGGCAGTTTGCCCTTGCGTTGTTTCCAACCCGAGCGCTCAACTGTTTTCTCAATGCACTCCGGAAGTCCGTAGCTCTGCACCCGCAACCCGTTCACGGTGATGCATGGCGGCTTGAGCAGATTGCGCTGCCGAATTTCCGCCGGATCCATGCCAATCTTCGCCGCGAGTTCGTCCAATTGCGACTCGAAGGCGAAGCGCACATTGACAGTCCCGTGGCCGCGCATGGCGCCGCACGCCGGCTTATTTGTGAGCACCCGGTATCCGTCATATTGAATATGGGGAATGTCATAAAGCGCGCCCAGGAGCGCTCCGGAATACAGGATGGTGACTACACCGTACGAACAGTACGCCCCCCCATCCTGCACCACGCGCGCCTTCACGGCGGTGATGCGGCCGTCGTTCTTCACTCCAGTCTTCAGATCAATGATGGTTCGCGGACGCCCGCGATGCGCCCAGAAAACTTCTTCACGCGTATAAGTGATCTTCACCGGAGCTTGCGCTTTTCGCGCGGCTACTGCCGCGATGATCTCAAGTGGAATGACTTCGCTCTTACCGCCAAATCCACCGCCCACCAGCGGTTTAATCACCCGGATCTGCGACATCGGCATCTCAAGCACCAACGAAAGCTTGTGCTGCAGGTAATACGGAACCTGGGTGGAGGACCATACCGTCAAGCGCCCCATTTTGCCCGTGTGCGGATCGAGTTCGAACGAGGCCAGCGTGGAATGCGGTTCCATGGCGGCGTGCGTCACTTCATTTGCGATGAAACGCGCTTCCGCGACGTGATCCGCCTCGGCAAAGCCTTTATCTGGATCGCCGAATGCATGGTGATAATCCTTTTCCAGATTGCCGGGCTTATTGTCGTGGATAAGATCGGTCTTCGCCTTCATCGACTCTTCGGGATCGAAGTATGCCGGCAGAACTTCGTACTCTACATCGATAAGCTCTAGTGCTTTCTCGGCGATACCCTCGGAAACCGCGACCACGCAAGCCGCGTTATCGCCGACGTAACGCACTTTATCGCACGCCAGCGCGTGCTCATCGTGGCCGACGGGAAGAATTCCGTAAGGATTGGGCGCATCTTTCCCGATGACCACGGCTACAACACCCTCAAGCGCCTCCGCGCGTTTGGTATCGATCGACCTGATGCGCGCGTGCGGATAAGGCGAATGCAGAATCTTTCCAACCAGCATCCCCGGAACGCGGAGGTCGTCCGTGTACTTGCCGCTGCCGGTGGTCTTTTCCGCCGCGTCGACCATTGCGGTGGGCTTGCCGATGATGCTGAAGTCGCTCATTTGTGTTTGCGTTCCTGCTACTTATGACTTAGCGCCCTGCTGTTCTGCCGCAATCGCCGACCGAATCGCTTCATACATCTGGCTGTAACCGGTACAACGGCACAGATTGCCGCTCAACGCCATGCGGATCTCAGCTTCCGACGGATCAGGATTCTCCGCCAGCAGCGACTTCACCGTCATAATGAATCCTGGAGTGCAGAAACCACACTGCGCGCCGCCCCAGTCACCGTATGCTTTTTGAATCGCCGCCAGACTGCCGTGCTCGCTCACGCCTTCGATGGTCGTAATCTCCTGCTCCTGACAGCTTGCCGCCAGCAGCGTACACGACATCATGGCAACACCACCCACCAGAACGGTGCACGCCCCACATGAGGACTCATCGCACCCGCGCTTCGAGCCAGTAAGTTGCAAATCCTGACGGAGCACGTCCAGCAACAGTGCGCTCGGCTCGATCGCAAGCTCGTGGCTGCGACCGTTGACTTTGAGTTCGATAAGCTCTTTTCTCATTCCTAAGCTCTTAGCTCTTAGCCTTCAGCTCTTAGCGCCCTGTTGGCTAAAGGCTAAGAGCTAACAGCTAAGAGCTGTCCTAGTACACCGGCACACTTCCATCCACCTGCCGCGACCAGGCATCGATGCCGCCACTCATGGACTGAGCCTTTTCGAATCCCTGCTGCCGCAACCATGCCGTCACATTCATCGACCGCACGCCGTGATGACAGACCACCACAATGTGAGCTTCCGGATCCAGTTCCTGATGCGCCCGTGACGGCACATCGCCCATCGGCACCAGCTTTGCTCCGGCCATTTTCGCGGTTTCAAACTCCCAAGACTCGCGAACATCGAGCAGCGTGATCTCATCGTCCTGGTCAAGCTTCGTTTTCACTTCTTCGGGAGTGATTTCGTAGTCCATCTCACTTCCCAGTCCAGTTCGGTTTGCGCTTCTCTAGGAACGCCGAAATTCCTTCCCGCGCGTCAGCAGTCTTCATCAACTCCTCAAGATAAATCTTTTCTGCTCGAGCCAGGCCCTTATCGAAGTGCATCGAGTCCCACCCGTAAACTGCCTTCTTCGTTACGCCCAGCGCTGCGGGACTTAACGTCAACAACTCCTGCAGAGTATGGTCGACCACTTCCGTCAATTCTTTGTCGGTCACCGAGCGATTAGCCAGTCCGATCGCCGCTGCCTCGACGCCGCTGATCGTCCGTCCGGTCAAAATCAATTCTGCCGCACGCTTCTGCCCCACCAGCGCCGCCAGCGCCGTGCACGCCACCGGAGGATAACAAGCCAGCTTAATTTCCGGGAATCCCCATTGCGCTGAAGCGGTGGTGTAAACGATGTCGCATATCATGGCAAGTTCAGCGCCGCCGCCCAGGCAATGCCCCTGCACGGTAGCGATGGTGACTTTCTTGCTGGCGACCAACATTCGAATGACGGCGTGAAACTTGAGCAGCATCTCCTCGACTTTGTCAGGAGTGTGCGCCGCCACCTCGACGCCGGCAGAAAAATCCTTACCCTCCCCGACCAACACAACAACAGAAATGTCCGATCGTGCTTCTGCTTCCGCCAGAGCGCCGGCTAGTTCCTCCATCATCGCAATATCGATAACGTTCAGAGGCGCATGGCGCAAGACAATCCGCGCCACAGGCGAGCCAATATCGACTGAGAGACGAGCGAGTTTGGGTTCCACGGCAATTGCCATCCGACCCTCCTACTGCTTCGCGCTACAGATTGATCGCCGACTTGCGGACTTCACCGATACTCGCCAGCGGATCGCGCGCCCCGGCCTTCTCGGCAATCCATTTCTTCTCAGTCTCTATAATGTCGAGCAGTAACTTTCTGTCTGCTGCGCCGGGCATGTACTCCTTCAAGTGTTCTTCGTAGGCACGATCGTCGATCGGTTCACCCGTCTGCGCGTGAAACTTCTGTCCCGCCCAGCGCCCGATTTCCCGGTTGAACTTGATGTGCGGCGCGTACAGCTTCGGCTGGCCTGCCTTCAAAGCGCCATTGAATCGCTCAATCAATCCTGCTACCTCGTCGCGATACAAATTCCGGTTGTAATCGTTCAGGTCATCGAGGTCGGGAGCGTGATCGTTCTTGGGTTCATCGTACCGGCCCTTCACACCCCACACGTAAGCCCAATGCGCCGACGAAGAGTGGTCGGTGCCAAAGAGATCGTAAGAGCTGGAAATCCATTTGTTGAGATACTTCTGAATCAACCAGCCCGGAATTACGCCTGCTTCCACGATGCGCCGCAGGCCATCGTTGCCCGTGCCCATGTGAAACGCCTCTTCGCGCAGCATGTACGACATGGACCGTCCGAGTGGCGCGAAAGCGGAATATTTGAGCATCTGCAATTGAAATTTTCCATCACGATCGACAAAGTCCGTATAGGTGAAGAAATCCATCCAGTTGTCGACGTCAACGTTGAATGCCCCCAGCAGCCGCTTGTTTTCAAAGGCGCGGCGCTCCAGCATCTTCTGCGCTTCGACTTTGCCCGAATAGCCGAAGTGGTCCACCAACAGGGCGCACATCTGCCAGCCATGGCGCATCTCTTCGATCATGACGCGGGTGATAGCGCGGCGATCCCAATCGGTGGGCGCATTTTCCAGAAGATTGCGCTGCTGTTCGACACTGGCAAACTCCGTATCGCCTTGATAAACGATCATGTTCATCAGCGCGTCGCGCATCTGCTGCGTCGGAATCTGGCGCAGGTTTTCCCACTTGCGCCGCCCTTTGTACGAGCCGAACTCGATTTCTTCCGTATCAATCGCCCCATAGAGAGTGTCGAAATGGAAAGCCTCGATATCCTTTGTATTGACGCCGATATCTTTGCGCCAGTCGTTGAACATGCCTTCCCAGTCACTGAAGGTCCCGATTTTCGCTACTTTGCCCGGCATAATTCCGCTCCTACACCATATTCAGCCAAACTGTTTTCAACTCTGTGTAATGCTCAATCGCGTGCATGCCCAGCTCGCGGCCGAAGCCCGAACTCTTGTAGCCCCCAAATGGCAGCGATGCATCCATCAATCCGTAAGTGTTAATCCATACGGTTCCCGCTTTGAGTCGACGCGAGACGCTGTGAGCTTTCTTGACGTCGCGCGTCCATACCGCCGCAGCCAGGCCGTAAGGATTATTGTTGGCCTGTTCGATGACTTCGTCGATGTCGTCGAAAGTCAGAACCGAAAGCACGGGACCGAAAATCTCTTCGCGAGCAATAGTCATGTCGTTATTCACGTCGCCAAAGATCGTTGGCTCAATGAAAAAGCCATTGCCGCCACCCACGCTGACCCGATTGCCGCCGGCGATGAGCTTTGCCCCGTCTTTTTTGCCAGCCTCAATGTAGCCCAGCACCGTCTGCATCTGCTCCTTACTGACGATGGCGCCCAGCCTCGTCTTGGGGTCGAGCGGGTCCGCCGGACGCATCTTGGCCGCGCGTGCCGCAAGTTTTTCAGTGAATTCGTCCTTCACTTTGCTTTCCAGAAACAACCGCGACCCCGCGTTGCAGACCTCGCCCTTGCCGTAAAAGATACCTGTAATTGCGCCCTTCACCGCATTGTCGATGTCGGAATCGGCAAACACAATGTTTGGCGATTTGCCTCCAAGCTCCAGCGTAATGCGCTTCACCGTATCGGCCGCGCCTCTCATGATTTCCTGCCCCACGGCGGTCGAACCGGTAAATGCGATCTTGTCGATTCCCGGATGTTGAACCATCGCTTTGCCCACCGCACCCGGGCCGGTCACAATATTAATAACACCCGCAGGCACGCCCGCTTCAATCGCCAACCTCCCGAAACGCAGTGCGGTCAGCGAAGTCTGGCTGGCTGGCTTCCACACGATCGTGTTGCCGCAAGCCAGCGCCGGACCAACCTTCCACGAAGCCAGAAGTAACGGAAAGTTCCACGGAACAATTAATCCAACCACACCGACAGGTTCGCGAAGCGTATAGGTAAATGCGGTTTCGAGCGTGTTGACTGTCTCGCCGTGGATCTTGGTCGCTAGGCCGGCATAATAGCGCAGAACATCGATAACCATCGGCATGTCGACATGGCGCGATTCAAAAATCGGCTTGCCGTTGTCCAAGGTTTCCAGTTCGGCAAACTCATCGATATTTTTCTCAAGCAGATCGGCGAGTTTCCATATCAGGCGTCCACGTTCGCTGGCCGACATCTTTCGCCACAGGCCGTCACGATCCTCGAGAGCGCGCCTTGCAGCCGCGACCGCGCGATCAACATCCGCGCTCGAACCCTCCGCGATCTGCGTTAAGACTTCCCCCGTGGCCGGATTGATGGTGTCGAAGCTCTTCGCACCATCAACCCATCGCCCGTCGATCAGCAACTGCCCGGGTTCAACCCTCACTTTTGCAGCAAGCATTCTTTCTTCCCTGTAGCGCGTCTTGTAGCGCCGGCGTCTCGCCGGCTGTCGGGCGGGCGTCCTCGCCCGCTCCGCTGGTACCCACTCTGCGCTATTTCGCCTTGAAAACCGCAGGCCGCTTCTCCACGTACGCAGCCAGACCTTCCTTCGCATCGTCGCTCTGGAAGAGTATCTGCTGGTTCTCGCGCTCCACCGCGAGCGCCGATTCCATAGGGATCTCCCAGCCCGTTTGCACCGCGCGCTTGATCCGTCCCACAGCCTTGGCGGCTTTGTTCGGCGGACAGAACTGCTTGGCATACTCGATCATGTTTTCCATGAAGCCATCGCGCTCGTAAATGTCATTGATGATGCCGAACTCCAGAGCCTCTTCAAACGAGAACGTGTTGCCCGTAACCATCAACTCGATCGCCTTGCTCTTCCCCACGAGCCGGGAGAGCCGCTGCGTACCGCCAGTGCCAGGAAGCACGCCCAGATTTACTTCCGGCAAGCCAATCTTGCCCGCGTCCTTGCGCGCAATGCGAATGTCCGCAGCCATTGCAATCTCCAGGCCACCGCCCACGCAGTGGCCGTTGATCGCCGCAATCACCAGCTTCGGCGTGTGCTCCAGTCGCAACAGCATTTCGTTGGCGTGCAGACAGAAGTAATACTTGAAAGTTGGATCGACGCTCGACAGCATCTTGATGTTGGCTCCGGCGGAGAAGAACTTGTCGCCGGCCCCGGTCAGTAAAATGACGTAGGCGTCATTGTCCATGCGTGCACGCAGGATTGCCTCATCAAGCTGCCGGTTCATCTCGTAGGTGTAGGTATTGGCCGGCGGATCGCACATCTCGATCACGGCTACGCCGCCGTCCCTGCGGTAGTTGACAAGCTGCTTGGTGGTTTCGCCGGTCGCCGGCTGCGTTGTGGTCGCCATATTTGTCGCTCCTTATGTCCTTATGTCTTTGTAAATATCTTCGTAAATATCAAACTTTCCACTTTGTCATTCCGAGCGAAGCGAGGAACCCTGGTTTCGCCGGAACCCAAAACAGATCCAATCTCAGCGCTCATCCTTGCGCCCTCGGCCACCATTCGTCACCCCGCGCAGAAAGATGTCGCCCATTTCGCGCGCGATCTGCTCCGCATCGGCATCGACTCGCGAGTTGTGCCAGGTGTAAATCCAATTCATCATGCCGAACAAGCTTAAGACAGCGATGCGCGTAGAAAATTGCAATCCCCGAACACGCTTCAATTCGTCCAGCAGACCAACGCAGATCCGGTAATACTCGCGCTTGATCGCCGTGACTTCGGAGGCGAAGCCGTTTTTCAGCGCTTCCGCCTCGTGCGACAGCACCTTCATGCTTGCCGGATTGGCAAGAAAATATTCCAGGTGATTGAGAATGAAGATGCGGACTCGCTGCTCGGGATCGCTCACGCCCTCCAGTCGACTCTTCAGTCGCTGCACGATGGTTGTGAACGTGTGCTTCTGAATTAGAAAGAGCAGCCGCTCCTTGGATTCGAAGTAGTAATAAAGTCCTGCCAGCGACATGCCGCTCGCGCGAGAGAGATCGCGCATCGAGGCGCCTTCGTACCCCTTCTTACAGAAGACGTCGGTAGCGTGAGCGAGGATCTCTGATAACCGTTTATCGAAGCGGGTTGCGGGCATGGATGCGGCCTGCGGACGCTGCGCGGAAATTCGGGATGTCGCCGAGGGGGAAGTAGCCATCGCAATAAATTCGAACGTTCGTTCGAATCAAGTATATTCCAGCCGGGACGCCAAGGGCAACGGTCGAAAGGGTTAATTTCTTATGTCCGCAAGCAAACGTTCCACTTCGCTCTTCCCCTCACCGGTGAGTGGCAAAAACGGCAGGCGCGCCGGACCGCCAAAGTAACCATTGAAATCCATGCCGTACTTAATGCCGGGAATTCCCCAACTTCCTTTTGCCTGGTTTTCATTTTGCCCACGATCGTCACAGCGGACGAGGATGGCTTACCCGATATCATTGAATCCAAAGCTGTCATCGCTCCTACCTGTACCAGTTCTCCACCGCTGGAACTAACGCTCGCCTCCAGCATGCGCGGCGTGACTGCTTCGAAAGTCTCGGTCACCGTTGCGCTCCGCTGGACTTGGCGCGTGCCTTCCACCATCTTGCGGACCTTTTCCACTTCACCACTCGATTCCTTGATCCCGATCAAGTTTGGATGGTCAGCCAATTCGATCACCAACTCGGCGGGGATGTCGTAGCCCGTAGCCTGCGGAAAGTTGTAAATGATCACCGGCAGCGGCGAACGGTCGGCCACCGTCCGGTAAAACGCCAGGATGTTAGCCGCCTGCATCTGCTTCTTGTAATAGTGCGGCGTGCGCACCATGGCAACGTCGTAACCGAGTTCGGCGGCATATTCGGTGAGGCGGAGCGTCTCGATCGCCGACTCGATCCCCGTCCCTGCGACCAGCACTTTGTTCGGCGCCGCAGCCTCCCGTGCGGTCTTCAGCACATCGCGCCGCTCCTGATCGGAAAGCAGGATAGCCTCGCCGGTCGAGCCGAGAACGACAATGCCAGCGCAAGGTGTGCGCGAATAACGCTCAACATTGCTCTCTAGTTTTTTTAAGTACACCTTGCCGTCGGGATAGAACGGCGTAGTGACGGGAGGAAAAATACCGTGAAGCAGCATGGTAAATTCAGCGTATCACTTTTCCGGGGATCAGGCAGCGGGATGATTCTCCCTAGCTGCGGCATACTTACGAAAGTGCGCAGCTACTACATTGTCTCGCAGCAATGCCAGGACCCGCTCGCTTGACTGCAAACGAAATGCGGTCTCATCAATTTTCGCTCCAGACCCCGGTGGTAGCTCCGTTCGTATAACTGTTAACCAAATCCACATTCGCGCCGATATCTTGGCCATCGGTTCCCGCTCCCTTGTAAGGACTCGTGGAATCGAGATGGTAGTCGCCGCCAAGGCCACCATTCAAATTCACAAACCCGATTTCCGCCGTTGTGGATGGCAAAAAGGTCGAGGGTGGCCATGCGAGACTCTTGAATGTGAGAGCATTCCCTCCCACCACCACGTTATCCGCAAATAAATAAGGGCTCCAGCAATTATCGAACATCGCTAGCGGGGCTCCAGACGAAACCACTGCGCAGTTGGCGGTGCCGCCGCCAGGATTGGTGAAGCCCGATGTTCCCACGTTGAAAATGGAATTCGTAATCGTGATATTGCTTTCCTGCGGTGGGAACGCCGCAGTTGTGCCCCCGAGTGAAAGCATCCCGATGGGCACTCCCGATGCCACCTCGGTTATATGGTCGACGGTGACATTTTGGAGCACATCGTTGGGCGGCGGGACGCTGTTATTAGTCCCTCCAAAGAGTGCATTCGTGAAGATTTTGCTGCATTGGTAGCAGCCCGCATAATTCAAATCGTCGAATACATCGTCGTGGATGCTGAAGTTGTTATTGCCCGACCCAAATTTCTCAATCGTATTCGCGGGGCTGGTAAGCGCAAACGCCTGTGAAAGATGCGATGCTGCGTTATACCGAATTGTGATGTTGGTCACAACACAAAGAGGGCACGGGAATCCAGCGGCGTTCACCCGCGGACTCAACAGGATGCTCGGTCCCTGCTGAACCCCATATCCGGCGCCGAATCCTCCCCACGTATTCTGGAGCGCATTGCCTTCGATTAAAATTCTGGTCCCGTTTTTCAACTCAACGTGGTCGCGCACAATAAAGGAGAGCCCGTTATAGTTTGGGTCACCGGGCATCCAGAACGTAGGTTTATAAAAATAATTATGCCGTATTTCAACGTCCGTCGGCGCGGTGGTTGAAGCTGCGGCCGGAATCCCAAAGGCAAGATCTTCCGCCGAAGCCTCAAGGTAATTGTTAACTATTTTCCACGTTCCCTCCTGCGAAGTTGCTGATGAGCCTGCCCCGATCGCTCTATTGTCCACACAGGGTGGCACAGTGGATTGGCAATGAAAGTCATTGAGATAGGAATCGACGATCGCAATGTAGCTTGAGGTGTCGAGAGAAATACCTCGCAGCGTGGTATCGGTTGACGTGCCGTGGATCCACATACGATCAAGGATGATATGGTTTGCGCCGTTCGTATTGATCAGTTTACTCACGCTTGATCCGTTGTTGTCTCGTGTCACTTCAAGGCCGATAAACCGATAATAATTTGCTCCAGAGACAAAAGAGATCGCCGAAGTATTTGCCGTTTCCCCAGTTACTTTTGCCATCACATTGGTTGCAGTCGGGCACGGATAAGCAGGGCGGCCCTCAAGCGACAGGACCCCGGCGTAACATGGCGTAATGCGCGTCCCCTCCAGGGGCATATCCGCGTCGAGTGCGGATGTTCGCACCGTGATGTAATGACTTGCGTCGCAATTTTTGGCGGGAACTCTAAAAGGAGCGAACGAACTGCCAGCCGCGAGTTCCACGGTGTCTCCGCACTTCGCCTTCGAAAGTATATTGCTCACGCTTTGGCCCACTGCAACCAGCGTGACGTTTCCTAGCGATGGCGTTGCAGAAAGATCGGTGTAATAGCAGGTCTCCGGCAAAAGGGCCGGCCCGTCGTTCGTCCCAAATGTGGGGATATCTCCCGGCGTGCAGTACATATTTTCTCCGAATGGCGCGGCGGGCGTCACGTGGTTAGTCGTCACTTTCTTTGAAGAAGCAGCCAAAACGGCGACATAAACCACAAGACCTGCTATCAAGAGCACGTCTAGTAGCCTGGCGCAAGTCGGGAGATGCCGCGTGATTTGCTTTGTCATGGCAACCGCCTAATCATGAAATCGTCATTTCTTCTACCAGGGTACGAGCAAGCTTGGCTGCGCCGGGACTGTAGAATCACTTCGTTGATAGACAAAGGTACCGCCAAGCACAACCATGAAACTACAACGCTGCGATTGTCTCTGGCTGCAAGCGGGAGGTCCGGGCGGTAGCCACTTAAAACGCGGAAGGTGACGAACACAAACGTCACAACGTAAGCCCGGATCGCAATGGGCCTTGCTTTTCCTTGGTAGTATCCAGACTTCAGGGGCAGGTGTTGTGGCGTGCGCCATTGCCTGGCCTCCTTCAGAAACCAGAAATCACAGCAGCCTCGGGTCGCGGCATGCTAGCACGATCCTCGCGAAGAGCCAATCACGATTTATAGGAGTGCACCGCGGTGGATGTGTCTCAGGGTGCCGCTGGCGACGAAGAAAAGTATCAAGGTGCACTCGACTGGACAGCCGAGAGCCCTTTCTCACATGATAATCTCGCCGAATGAGACCTCGCACCCCCGCACCGCGTCACTTCAGGTGCTCCACAAGGAACAGATCGGACAGGTTGCGAGTGTAACCAAAGACGTAGTGCACCTCATCGGCGGAAATGAGGGGACACGCCGCCCCAACGACACCGGCGATGTCGGACGGGCTGAACACCTTCCAAGGTGTGCGGACTCCGGTCTGAAGGTCCACTCGAGAGACCGGACATGAGTTTTGGCCGCGCGCCCCGATCAATAATGTCTGGCCGTTCTTTACCCAGCGCAGCAACTGGTCGCCGGGTTGTGACCCACGCACGAATTGCGGTTCGCCCCCCTCGAGTGGCAGCAAGGCAATTCCGTCGCTTGTGACGGCGGCGAGGCGTTTCGTGTCAGGTGAAAGTGAACGCGGGCGCAGGCTAAATCCTTCGGGACTTATTGCCTGAGGCTGCCCGCCGTCCAAATTCATGACGTAGATCCGCGAGGCGTGGCCGGCTTCGTGACCGTCAAATAAAAGACGGTTGGAATCGGGGAAGAATTGACCAAACCGCGGAATGATGTTCCCAGTGGGCACCGCTCGCTGTTGTCCAACTCCGGTCGGGAGCAGCACAAAATCAGGCGGCGACATGTTCTGCCGGAGCACCAGGGCCCATTTGCCATCAGGGGAAAGAGTGCGGCCAGTTCCCTGGCCCAGACGTACGGCAGAGTTACCTTTGATCTCGCGAGCAAATACGGCGTAGTCTCCGCCCCCGGCTTCCCCAGCTTCGGTAAAGAGGAAAACCTTACCATCCTCAGAGAGAGCTGCAGGTACAGTCCAATCCTGCCAGCTCAGGTCGCGCTCTTTGGTCTCGCCAGGAACCAGGCCGACCGCGCCAGCGCGCAGCGCATCCCGCGAAATCAGGGCACGGCCGCCAGCGGCGGTGTCATGCAGAGTAAGCGTCCCGGGTGCGGTGAGAAGTTCGCGGACTTTACCCGAAAGGGTGACACCGCGCAGGGACCGGCTGAATCCTGTGGCGGTGGCGGTAAACCAGATCTCATCACCGAATGGCGACCAGGCCAGGCCGAGCGCACTGGCCCAGCGCTCGGTCAGGTCGGACTTCTTCCCGTTGAGGTCAATGGCACTGACAGTCCCCCCGTCATCGCCTAACAGCGGATGGTCAATGAAAGCAAGGTGATCGCCGCGCGAGGAGAAGCGGAGATTGCTGATCCAGCCGGCGGTCTCATACAACACCTTGCCAATGGGATATTCCAGGTGGCTCTTGCCGCCGCCGATGTGAACGACCGCCAGGGCGTTGCCATCGGGAGTCCAGGAGGCGTCCTCAACATTGTCGAGCAAATCGCGGGGAGCGTCGGCGCCGATGGAAAGCTGGGCCAGCGTGCCGACATACGTAAAAGCATTGTCGGCAACCCGAAAGCGGCGTAACACTGCCATTTGCCCGCTCGAGGAAACGCCCAGGACCAGCGTCTGCGCGAGCCCCAGATCTCGCGACTCAGTGGAGTTTGGGGAACTAATAAAGACTGTCTGCGGATTGCCTTCCCAAGAGGCGCTGTAGATGGCCGAGCGCGGGTCCGGAGCAAATCGCGCGGCGGTGAGAGCGCCGCGGCGGAAGGTCAGTTCGTGGAAAGTGGGCACTGGTCCAGTCGTCGATCGATTGCCAAAGAAGATTCCTGCCAGTGCCCCGACCAGCAACATTCCCAGGGCCGTGGTCGCCAGCAATGAGATGTTGGAACGACGGGCGGTAGTCTTGGCGCTTTGCAACGCCGGCTCTGACACCGTTGATACATCGGACCCCGCAGCCGCAAACATTTGCCGCGAGGAGGGATGCCAGTCGCGGTGCAGACGTTTGAGATCGGCCCGCATTTCGGCGGCGCTCTGATAGCGCAGATCGCGATCCTTTTCCAGCGCCTTATTGACGATGCGTTCCAGTTCGGGCGGGAGTTCAGGATTCAAGCGCACCGGTGCAATTGGTAGCTTGTTTAGAATCGCGTTGAAGATTGCCGCGGAAGTGCTTCCCTCAAAGGGCAAGCGGCCGGTGCACATTTCATAGATCACCACGCCGAAGGAGAACACATCGGTGCGCGCGTCGAGTTCTTCGCCGAGCGCCTGTTCCGGACTCATGTAGGCCACGGTTCCGACGGCGGAGCCGGGCGAAGTCAGTTGCTCGACGCTGGCTCCCACCGTGGGTCCGGCCGTGGCTCCCGCTTCGATCTTGCGTTCCGATATGACTTTTGCCAGCCCAAAATCCAAGACCTTGGCGTGGCCGCGCGCGGTCACAAATAAATTTGCCGGCTTAATGTCGCGATGAACAATGCCTTTGGCGTGGGCCGCATCTAGTGCATCGGTGATTTCGATAGCTAGATTAAGAAGCAGACCAACCTCGAGGGGCCGGTGGGTGATGCGGTGCTTCAGAGTGGACCCGTCCAGAAACTCCATTGCAATGAAGGACTGGGCCTCGTGCTTTCCGATCTCGTAGATGGTGCAGATATTGGGATGATTCAGGGCAGATGCAGCGCGCGCCTCACGTCGAAAGCGCTCCAGAGCCTGCGAGTCTTCGGCGAGATCATCGGGTAGGAATTTCAGGGCGACGAAGCGCCCCAACTGAGTGTCTTCAGCTTTGTAAACGACACCCATACCCCCGCCGCCCAGTTTCTCGGCAATCCGGTAGTGAGAGATGGTTTGATCGATCACGCGGGAAGTTTTCCGGTCGTCGTATAGTAGGGTCTCTCGTAGGGGAAGTCAAAGCTTACGGAGACAACTTTGGAGCCAGTGGGGTCTCTGTGGCCTCGCTGCGCGTCTCAGGTCCAGTAAGTGCGGTCCAGCGAGCGGTACTGGATGGCCTCGGCAATGTGCTTAGGTTCGATCGCGGCGGTCTCTTCGATGTCGGCAATTGTGCGCGCCACTTTCAAAATGCGGTCGTGGGCGCGGGCACTGAGGCCCTGCTGAGTCATGGCGCGCTCCAGCAGCCGTTCACAGTCGGCGGAAAGCTCGCAGAAGGCGCGGATGTGCCGCGATGACATCTGGGCGTTGCAGTAGAGTTTTTGGCGGGACGAAGCAAAGCGTTCGATCTGCTTTTGCCTCGTGCGGATAACTCGCTCTCGAATCTTCGCCGAACCCTCAGGTTCGTTGGTCGAGCGCATTTCTTTGTAGTTCACCGCAGGCACATCGATGTGGATATCAATGCGATCCATCAGTGGGCCGGAAATTTTCGAAATGTAGCGCTGGATCATCGGCGTCGTGCACCGGCACTCGCGGGTGCGGTCGTTGCGAAAGCCGCACGGGCAAGGATTCATCGCGGCCGCCAGCATGAAGCGCGCGGGGAACGTTAGGGCCATGGCGGCGCGGGCGATAGTGACCGAGCCATCTTCGAGCGGCTGACGCAAGACCTCAAGCACGTTGCGGGGAAATTCTGGCAGTTCGTCGAGAAACAGCAGGCCATTGTGGGAGAGCGATACTTCACCGGGGCGCGGGATTACTCCTCCACCAATCAGCCCCGCGTCGGAGATTGTGTGGTGGGGCGAACGGTACGGGCGCTTGCCGACCAGGCCGCTGCCGGCGTCAAGCACTCCGGCCACGCTGTGGATCTTAGTAGTCTCCAGCGCTTCTTCAAAACTGAGTGGCGGCAGGATGGTAGGCATGCGCTTAGCCAGCATGGTCTTGCCCGAACCCGGCGGGCCGATCATCAGAATGTTGTGCCCTCCGGCACAGGCGATTTCAATGGCGCGCTTGGCGGTTTGCTGCCCGCGCACGTCTTTGAAGTCCACAAAGAATTCTTGCGATTCGCGCAGCAGCGCGTCGCCATCGGCTTTTAGCGGAAGGATTCCGTTGCCCGAGTTCACGAAGTGAATTACATCCAGCAGCGATCGAACTGGGTAGACATCCACTCCGCCGACCATGGCCGCTTCGCGGGCGTTGGTTTCAGGCACGACGAGTCGCGAAATTTTCCGGCTGCGGGCTTCGAGGGCGATCGGCAACGTCCCGCGAATGCCGCGAACGCCCCCGTCCAGGGACAACTCTCCCACGAACAAACAGTCGGAGATTTCTTTCTTGGTCAGACCGCCGTAAGCACCCACGATGCCGAGGGCCATGGGCAAGTCGAACCCGGAGCCCTCTTTCTTAATATCAGCGGGCGCCAGGTTGATGGTGATGTGGGTTGGCGGGATATCGTAGCCGCAGTTTTTCAGCGCGGCGCGCACGCGGTCACGGCTCTCGCGCACCGCGGCATCGGGCAAGCCCACGGTGTGAAAGTGGTCCTGGTCGGTCTTGATGCCCGAGCAGTCCACTTCCACCTGAATAATATTGGCGTCGATACCGTAGACTGCGGCGCTAAGGGTCTTGTAGAGCATGGGCGCTCCGGGCGAGACATCCTTCGGGCCGCAGTCGGCACACCAAGGCCTGATTCCGGAATATAGCTACCGTACGCCGTGCGGCTCCAGGTTGGCTGTGACGGATGTCACAAGTTATCCTGTGGATACTGAGGAAAACTCGCGAAATTGCGGGTTCCTTAGGCGAAAATGCTTTGCCAAGAAAGCGATAACGTACCAGACTCTCTAACAGGAACAGCGATTTGCTACCAGCCCTCGGTATAATTGCGATTGTTTGACTTATCGCGGTTTTGTCGTTCCACGAACGCGAGACCAGGTGACTCTATGATTCAAGACTCTCCCGGTACGCCGCGGCCATCCCGCCCTGCCCAGAACCTGGAACGCGAAGAATCGCAGCTTTGGCGATGGATTCTTCTGTTCATGGTTCTGCTCGCGGCCGGCTTCGCCTATCTTGCTTGGGAGCGGCTGGAAGCGTTGCCCTACCATTTAGGGCCGATGGCCTTGGGCGTCCTGGTGTTATCCGTGCTTTTAGCCGTATATGCCTATGGCCGGCGGCAGGAAGTGGTTCAACTGAAGCTGCTGCTTCAGGATTTGCAGCAACATGTGGGAGTCGCTCCGTCGGAGGAGCAACTCGATCAGCTCAACGAGGTGATTGCTCGTTCGCAGCGCAGCTTCAAGGAACTGATCGATTCCTTCGAGGATGCCGCTTGTGCCGTATCTCTGGACGGCACCTTGCGCACCGTTAATAAAAGCGTTAGCGAGCTTGTCGGACTTCCCTACACCGCCATTGTAGGACAGAAATTTTTCGACCTCGTCGAAGAGCCAACCCGCGACAGCGTGGAAGCCGGACTCGCACGCTTTTTGGATAAGCGCCATTGGACCGGCACCGTGCGCATCCGTTTCAAGAATAATTCCCGGCCGCTCTATTTCGATTGCGTTCTCAATGCGATCGTTAAGAGTGGTGAGGTGGTTGGGGCAAGCGTTCTGGGCCGGGATGTCACCGGCCGGCACGAGAAAGAACTTCGCTTCACGGAACTTTTTGAAACGCTGCAGGAAGGCGCGTATTTCAGCACGCCGGAGGGCAGGCTTCTCGATGCCAATCCCGCGCTGGTAGCCATTTTGGGTTACGCGACGAAAGAAGAGTTGCTGGCGGTCGAACCCAGCGAACTAAACGTTGAGCCAGCAGAACCACCCGTGCTGGGCCGTGCCCCGGACGATCGCGGGGGCGTCCGTGCAAGAGAGATCATGCTCCGAAAAAAGGATGGATCTCCCGCCATTTTCCTGGAATCTTCGCGCGCCGTCTGGGACGCTTCCGGCAAACTGATTCGTTACCAAGGCACTCTGGTCGACGTTACCGAGAGGCGGAAACTCGAGCGGCAACTGTTGCAGCAGGAAGAATTCCGCCGCCACTTGCTCGAGAGCTTTCCCGACCTCATTCTGGTGGTCGATCTGCAGGAGCGCTACACCTTCGTGAGCTCACGCGTGCGCGACCTGCTGGGATATCAATCTGAGGATCTGTTGGATAGGAAAATATCCGAAACTGCGGATCACTCGCCGGAACTCGCGGCGCTCTATCACGACGTCGTTTCCAGCAACGGGAGCTTTGGAGCTGCGGAATTCAGCGCCCGTCACCGCAATGGGAGCTGGCTCACGATGCGCGCCTCCGCCAGCCGGCTCTTTGACGCCGATTCCAAGCTGGCTGGCGTCATCATTTCAGTGCGCGACATTACGACGGAACGGAAACTCGAGCAACAAATCGTCCAGAGCGAGCGTTTGGCTGCAATGGGGGCGATGATTGGCGGAGTGGCCCATGAACTCAACAATCCGCTCACCAGCATTTTAGGCGTCAGCGAACTGTTGCAAGACTCACAAACCACCGACGCGGCCCGCAAGCAGATTGGCATTCTGCAGCAACAGGCCCGCCGCGCCGCCGAGATCGTTCACAACCTGACCTATTTCGCGACTCCGCCGACACCGGGGAAAACTCCTGTCAATATGGCGGACATTGTGGAGCGGACCCTCAATCTGCACTCCTACTCGCTGCGCAAGAACAGCATCACCATAGACTTTCTTCGCGCGCCCACCCAGCCCGTTGTGAAAGCGGACCCGCACCAGTTGATGCAGGTGTTTCTGAACCTGATCCTGAACGCGGAGCAGGCCATCCGCGAAATCCGCGACCGCGGAACGTTACGCATACGCCTGGGAAATAGGGGGGAAGCAGTTTGGGCAAGCTTTCAAGACGATGGCCCCGGAATTCCGGCCGATGTTCTGCCTAGCATCTTCGATCCCTTTTACACGACGAAGCGGCCCGGCCGAGGAACCGGACTTGGCCTCAGCATCTGCAAGTCGGTTATGAAGGAGCACAACGGGACCATCGAAGCCGCCAATGCACCCGGCGGGGGGGCGGTTTTTACCGTTACAATGCGCGCGTCCGAACCGTCGAAGTAGAGGGCCGTTAGTTTCTCTCCACTGCCATCGCGACAGCGTTGCCCCCGCCGAGGCACAGCGCAGCAATGCCGCGCTTCGCGTTACGGCGGGTCATCTCATAAATCAAAGTTACCAGCACGCGCGCGCCGCTGGCTCCGATGGGATGCCCGATGGCAACCGCGCCGCCATTCACGTTGACTTTATTCAGATCAAGGCCCAGTTCCCGCATCACGCCCAATGCCTGCACTGAGAAAGCCTCGTTCAGTTCGTAGAGGTCAACATCGTCCTTCTTCCAGCCCGTTTTTTCCCAAATCTTACGCACCGCGTCGACGGGCGCCATCATTACCCATTTCGGCTCGACGCCGCTGGTGGCCTGCGCAACGATTCGCGCCATGGGCTGCACGCCAAGTTCGTTTGCCCGCTGCGCACTCGTCACCACAACCGCCGCCGCCCCGTCATTCACTCCCGGGGCGTTGCCGGCGGTCACAGTTCCATCTTTCTTGAAAGCGGGCTTCAGCGCACGAAGTGTTTCGAGGCTCGTATCCTCACGGGGAGATTCGTCCTTCTCGAAGAAGACTGGGGCTTCGCCTTTTTTCTTCGCGGGAATTTCTACCGGCACGATCTGCGATTTGAACCGGCACTCTTTCCACGCCGCCACCGCCTTGCGGTGAGAGTTCACCGCGAATTCATCCTGCTCCTCGCGCGTGATGCCGTATTTCTCGGCGACGTTTTCCCCCGTGACGCCCATGTGGTAGTCGTTGTAAATGTCCCATAAGCCATCGTGCACCATCGAGTCAATCACCTTGCCGTTGCCCAGGCGATATCCTTTGCGTGCCTGGGGCAGCAAGTAGGGAGCGTTGGTCATCGACTCCATGCCGCCCGCGACCACGATGGAACTGTTTCCGGTCTGTACCGCTTGCGCTGCGAGAGCCACCGCTTTCAATCCGGAACCACAAACCTTGTTGATTGTCATGGCACCTGTTGCCGGCGACAATCCGCCGAAGATTGCCGCCTGTCGCGCTGGATTTTGTCCGAGGCCGGCGGGGAGAACATTGCCCATGATGCATTCGTCGACCTGATCGGAATTCAATCCAGCGCGCTTCACCGCTTCGCGCACTACGATTGCGCCCAACTGCGGGGCGCTCAAATCCGAGAGGCTGCCTTGAAATTTTCCTACCGCCGTACGACAACCGGAAACGATGACAACATCATCGAAAGCCGCCATTGATCATGCTCCCGCGAAGTTTCGCAACCTAATTATAGATGCGCAGTGAGCGAAAAGGATGAAGTTCCGCGAGGCGGTTAAGTTGGCGGCCGATTCTGGTTGCACCAACAACGGAGACCGCGCGCGATGGATCGCCGGTTGAATCTCAGCATCCGGAATTTTTGCGTGCGCCAACTTTTGAGGAAGCGAATTTTGAATTTTCTTCTTGACTATTGATCTCTGTGTGACTTTGGTACAGCACCGCACGCTATACAGCGTGCATTTTTTTCTTGACTTCGTTTTTCATTAACTCTATACAATCAATAAGTTGCAACAAAACATTCGTTGCAGATTTTTCCATGAAAAATGGAAGGGAGAATAGAAACAATGGCAACCAAGAAAAAGGCAAAGAAGAAAAAGAAGCATTAAGAAGTCAGTAAGAGAAAGAAAAAGGGGGACGCCGAAAGCGTCCCCTAAGTTTTTGCGCGGAATGTCATGGCGGCGCTCAATCCGGAGGGTGCTCTCCACGCGTCGCAAGGTTGCGGGCAACTTTCGGAAGCTGCTTTTCCCGGGCGGGACATAATCCACGAAATGCGCAAAAGGTGCAGTGATAGCCAAGTTTGGGATTGAAGTTCCCGGCACTGATGTGTTGCGCCGCCCCATGCACTCGCTCCCGCGCCTGCTCCAACTGAAAGTCGGTCCGCCGGGAGGTAACTTCGACGTTGCCTTCGAGATTGTGAAAGACCACTTCGCCGACGCGGTATCCCCACTTCTCGCGCGCCGCGATCGCATAGATCGAGAGTTGCAGGCTCTCATCTGCATCTTCCTGCGGTCGCGCCTTGCCGGTTTTGTAGTCTACGATGGTCACCGTCCCATCGGCGGCGCGATCCATTCTGTCGATTCTTCCCGCAACCTTGGTCCCGCCCATCTGCACGTCGAACCATTCTTCCGTGTGCAGAACTTCTGGAGAAGGACGTGCGTGATTGCCTTCCAGGAAATTCCGTAACTGCGCCACTCCCTGCTTCAGGTACAAATCCCGCTGATATTCATCCTGAATCTTCGAAGCGGCCAGATCGTCACGAAACAGTTCGATCAACTCATCTTCTGTTTTTGGCCGACCGAGACGCACGGAATCGTAATAAGTTCTAAGCACGCGATGCACAGCCGCGCCATACTGGAGGGCCGCGTGAAGCTGCCGCGAAAGCTTCCACTCGCGTTCAAATTTGAACTGCAAGGGACAAGTCTCGTAGGTCTCCACCGCCGAGGCGCTTAAACGCGCGTCCAGTCCTTCGATCGCGGGCAGCGCCAGCCAAGCCCCCAGCCTGGAGGCCTCGGAATAACTTTCATCCGCCGCCGCGGCGATCTCGATCAGCTCGGGTTGAGAAGGAAGCGCCACGCGCGGTCTCAGCCAGGGCTGCAATCCTGGGTTTGTGATCGTTTCGCGCATGTAGCCCGCCGGGGTTTTGTCGCGCCCGATTCCCTGCTTGCCATAGATGCGCAGCGAATCTTTGGCCCGCGTCATGGCCACGTAGAACAGGCGGCGCTCTTCCTGGTCGTGCAGGGTCTTGTCATCGCCCACCGCAGCCGAATCCGGATCGCGCAATTCTCCGGGAAACTCCACCAGGCTTTCCCGGTAACCGGTGGGGAACGAACCGCTGGTCGCGCGCAGAATGAAGACATGAGAAAACTCGAGACCTTTGGCGCCGTGCACAGTCATGAGCCGAACAGCGTCTTCATCCGGTTTCGAAGCGATGGGAATCACTCCGCCCGCCTCGCGAAAATAATTCAGGTACTCGATCCATTCGCCTAGTTCGCCGGTTTCGGTGGTTGCCTTGTTCTCCCAGTCACTGGCGAACTTCAGGGCGGCCTGCACCGCGGCGGTTGATGGGTCAAGTCCGAATTGTTTTCCAATCAGCTGCAGGGCAGATCGAGTCTTGGCTTGCTTGCGGATGACTTCATCGCGGGCCCGGCGCACGCACTCTAGTACGGCACCACCTCCGGCAACTGTGTCCAGCACCGAGGCAAGTGTAACCGCCGCTCCTTCCTTAGACTCTTGCGCAATCGAGCGCAGCGCGGTTCGCAGTTGTTCCGGATCGACGTCGAATTGCGGCAGCGCCGCCGCTCGAAAAAGACTGGCATCGGATCCAAGGTCGACCGCGACGGCTACGCAGGCGAACAAATCCCGCACCTCGGGCGTGTCGCTTACATCCATATTCTCGATGGAGAACGGAATTTCATGCCCCGCCAGCTCCTGAACAACCTCATCGCGCTGGATGTGAGAACGGTAAAGGATGCCGAAGTCTCTCCACTTGCATCGCGAATGCGTCTTTATTTCCTCGATGATGCGTACCACGTCAGGGGCCTCCGCATCTTTGCCCTTAAATGAAATTGCTTCCACGGGGACCGTGAGCATCGGTTTTCCTTTTTTTCTTGCCTCTTCTTCCCGCGCCGACTGAAGAGGAGTGCGCCGATAGGCAAGGGCTCCGGACTCCTTCGCGGCAAATACCGGGGGATTTTTGTCGACCACGGCAAAGGCGCATTGCAGAATCGGAGTGACCGATCGCCGGTTCTTGCCCAGCACGACCAGTTTGGTCTGGGGAAAGTTCCGAAGAAACAAATGGAACGCGGCGCTGGAAGCCCCGCGAAAGCGGTAGATAGCCTGATCGGGATCGCCAACGCCGAAAACGTTCGCTTCGGTTCCCGCGAGGGTGGACAGAATCTTGATCTGTGCGAAGTTGGCGTCCTGAAATTCGTCCACAAGAATAAAGGGGAAGCGGGCTCGCTCCCCCGCCAGTAGATTTTCGTCGCTGGTCAACAAATCGTGGGCGCGCGTAATCATGTGGCCGAACGTGCCCAGATTCTTTTCGCGAAGCCAGACCTCCGTGGTGGCAAATACCCGGGAAATTTCCTGGCAGCGTCCTATCACCTCGTCGTCGCTCAATTGGTCCCTGGACTTCGCAACCCGCGGAACCGGTAATTCGCCCCGCTCCAGACACGCAACGTACGCGGCATACTTTTCCGGCGTTACCAGTTCGTCGTGACAGCGGCTGAGGAAGCTCAGCAAATCGTTCAGAAACTGTCCTACATTCGCCGCCCGGACGTAGTGTTCCAGACGAAGTTCGTGAATTCTCTTGCGGAGAAAAATCCAGAGATCTTTGTCATCGAGGACGCCAAAGTCTTTTCCGGCGCGCTTGAGCAGGCCGAGGCAGTAATCGTGGAATGTTGCGGAATGAATTTGCTGCCCGAGCAGCGAACGCACCCGGTCGCGCATCTCTCCCGCAGCGGCTACTGTGTAGGTGAGGGCGAGTATTTCTTCTGGCTTGGCATGCCCTTGCTGAACAAGGCGGGCGATGCGGTGGATCAGGACCGAGGTTTTCCCGGTGCCCGCGCCCGCTACCACCAGCATCGGC
>WNFC01000969.1_pt1 | contig 45294 bp, 42 predicted proteins | sample 5400541 | NCBI WGS metagenome assembly WNFC01 (sample SAMN13153342, study PRJNA577476) | soil metagenome | isolation source: 120 cm saprolite under Douglas fir tree site 2 hole 2 replicate 1 | place: USA:California | collected 2015-04-18 | reverse complement strand
GCGAGGCTCTCCCCTATCCCGATTCACCGGCCACGCAATCTGGAACACCGTTCGAAACAACAGCGTTCGGTGGTTACTGGGTTCCGGCTCTCGCTCCCCGGGCCAAGCCCGGGTCGCTCGGCCGGAATGACAGCGGTGGTCACAAGAATCGAACGATCGTCACGCCGCGTTCTCCGCCGCCGCCTCGACGATCCGCACCACGTCGGTCATGATGCGGTTCAATTCGAAATCCTTCGGGGTGTAGACGGCGGCGACGCCGGCCTGCCGCAGCGCCTGCGCGTCCTCCGGCGGGATGATGCCGCCGACGACGACCGGAACGTCCTCGAGCCCGGCCTTCTTCATGCGGGCGACGACGTCCCTGACCAACGGCACATGCGAGCCCGAGAGAATGGAGAGCCCGACGACGTGCGCGCCCTGCTCGCGGGCGGCGGCGACGATCTCCTCGGGGGTGAGGCGGATACCGTCGTAGACCACGTCCATGCCGGCATCGCGCGCGCGCACCGCGATCTGCTCGGCGCCGTTGGAGTGGCCGTCGAGGCCGGGCTTGCCGACGACGAACTTGAGCCGCCGGCCGAGCTTGCGCGAGACCCGGTCGACGTCGGCGCGGATGTCGTCGAGGCCGACGGTGGCGTTGCGCGGCGCGCGTCCGACGCCGGTCGGCGCGCGGTATTCGCCGAAGCTCTCGCGCAACGCGAAGCCCCATTCGCCGGTGGTGACGCCGGCCTTGGCGCAGGCGATCGAGGCCGGCATGACGTTGCGGTTCTCCCGCGCCGCGGCGCGCAGCTCGTTCAGCGCCGCCGACACCGCCTTCTGGTCGCGGGCGGCGCGCCAGGCCGCTAGGCGCTCGATCTGCTCGGCCTCGGCTTGCGGCGACACCGTGACGATGGCGTCGGCGGCCTCGGCCAGCGGCGAGGGCTCGCTCTCGACGAACCGGTTGACCCCCACCACGGTCTGCTCGCCGCGCTCGACCGCCTCGACCCGGCAGGTGTTCGATTCGACGAGCTGCTGCTTCATGTAGCCATGCTCGACCGCGGCGACCGCGCCGCCGAGCCCGGCGATGTGGGCGAGCTCCTCCTTGGCCTCGCGCTTGAGCGCCTCGACCCTGGCGGCGATGACCGGCGAGCCGTCGAAGATATCGCCGTACTCGAGCAGGTCGGTCTCGTAGGCGAGGATCTGCTGCATGCGCAGCGACCATTGCTGGTCCCACGGCCGCGGCAGCCCCAGCGCCTCGTTCCAGGCCGGCAGCTGCACCGCCCGCGCGCGGGCGTTCCTCGACAGCGTCACCGCCAGCATCTCGATGAGGATGCGGGGAACGTTGTTCTCGGGCTGCTGCTCGGTCAGCCCGAGCGAATTGACCTGGACGCCGTAGCGGAACAGCCGCTGCTTGGGGTCGTTGACGCCGTATCGCGTGGCGGTGATCTCGTCCCACAGCTCGGCGAAGGCGCGCATCTTGCACAGCTCGGTGACGAAGCGCAGCCCGGCATTGACGAAGAACGAGATGCGCCCGACGACCTCGCCGAAGGCGGCGGGCTCGACCGCGTCCGCGGCCTTGACGGTGTCGAGCACGGCGATGGCGGTCGCGAGCGCGAAGGCGAGCTCCTGCACCGGCGTCGCGCCCGCTTCCTGCAGATGATAGGAGCACACGTTCATCGGGTTCCATTTCGGCATGTCCCGGGTCGTGAACAGAATCACGTCCTTGGTGAGCCGCATGGAAGGCGCCGGCGGAAACACGTAGGTGCCGCGCGAGAGATATTCCTTGATGATGTCGTTCTGCGTGGTGCCTTGCAGCCGGTTGCGCGCGACGCCTTGCTCGTCGGCGAGCGCGACGTAGAGCGCGAGCAGCCAGGCCGCCGTCGCGTTGATCGTCATCGACGTATTCATCTCGCCGAGCGGGATTTGGTCGAACAGCGCGCGCATGTCGCCGAGATGCGAGATCGGGACGCCGACCTTGCCCACTTCCCCCTTGGCGAGCGGGTGATCGCTGTCGTAGCCGGTCTGGGTCGGCAGATCGAAGGCGACGGAGAGGCCGGTCTGTCCCTTGGCGAGGTTCTTGCGATAGAGCGCGTTCGACTCGCGCGCGGTCGAATGGCCGGCATAGGTGCGGAAGATCCAGGGCTTGTCGCGCATCCGCTGCTCCACGCAGCAATATTAGGCATGTTTTGCTGCAGTGCAATGAAATGATTTTTTCAATCGCAAGCCCGTTCAATTCACGCGTCTTAAACCGTGCAACATTCGCAGGCTGAAAGACGCAGTAGCAGGCCTTAAAAAGTGAGATGAATTCGAATCGATCGAACAGCGCATGTTGCCGAGATGGCCAATCGGCACGCGCACCTTGTCGCCCTCGCCCTTGGCGAGCGCGGGTCGGTGGGTCGGCGATCGAACGCGACGGATAAGCCCGTTTGTCCCCTCAGCAGGTTCTTGCGCGTGTTCGAACCTTTGCCGTCGAGTCACCCAGCATAGGATCCAAACTTGTCGCGCACGCGTCTTTCGACCTGCGCGCCGCCGTCACGCCACGCGCCGGATCAGGCCGACGATGAACAACAGCACGACCGCGCCGATGGTTGCGTTGACGATCGAACCGACGAAGCCGCTGAATGGAACGATGCCCAGTCGCGTAAGCAGCCACACGCCGATGAACGCCCCGATGATGCCGATCACGATATCCCAGATCAGGCCGAAGCCGAATCCGCGCACGATCTTGCCGGCGAGCCAGCCGGCGATCGCGCCGACGACGATCATGATGATGATGCTTTCCACTCCGACCACGATTCCCTCCCTATCCGGCGCCGGCATTGCCGCCGACGCGGCGTGTTGCAGCTTCGATAGGATACCGGCCGGGCGCTCCGCTGTCAGCCATGCGGGCGCTCAGCGTGGTGAATTCCCATTTTTTGGAGGGAAACAATCGCATCACAGTGCGTTTCTATTGCACCGCAGCATGGATTGCGCCACACTGCAAATCAACCTGCGATGCGACCCGTTGCAAGGAGGCTGGCATGCCCGCTGTTGCGCAGACCAAGGCGCGCCCGGCGCCGCTGAAAAGCCTCTACGACATCGGCGAAATTCCTCCGCTCGGCCACGTGCCCGCGCAGATGCAAGCCTGGACGATCCGCAAGGAGCGGCACGGGCCGCCGGAATCCTCGATGCAGATCGAGGTGGTGCCGACCTGGCCGATCGGCGACGACGAGGTGCTGGTCTACGTCATGGCCGGCGGCGTCAACTACAACGGCGTATGGGCGGCGCTCGGCACGCCGATCTCGGTGCTCGACGTGCACAAGAACCCGTTTCACGTCGCCGGCTCCGATGCCGCCGGCATCGTCTGGGCGATCGGCAAGAAGGTGCGGCGCTGGAAGGTCGGCGACGAGGTGATCGTCCACTGCAATCAGGACGACGGCGACGACGAGGACTGCAACGGCGGCGATCCGCTGCTGTCGCCGTCGCAGCGCATCTGGGGCTACGAGACGCCGGACGGCTCGTTCGCGCAGTTCTGCCGCGTGCAGTCGCGCCAGCTGATGACCAAGCCGGCGCATCTGACCTGGGAGGAATCGGCCTGCTACACGCTCACCCTCGCCACCGCCTATCGCATGCTCTACGGCCACCCGCCGCATACCCTCAAGCCCGGCGACCATGTGCTGGTGTGGGGCGCCTCCGGCGGGCTCGGCGTGTTCGGCGTGCAACTCGTCGCGGCCTCGGGGGCGAACGCGATCGGCATCGTCTCGGACGAAAGCAAGCGCAATTACGTGATGGAGCTCGGCGCCAAGGGCGTGATCAACCGCAAGGACTTTTCCTGCTGGGGCGCGATGCCGAAGGTCGGCAGTCCCGAATACGACGCCTGGGTCAAGGAGGCGCGCCGGTTCGGCAAGGCGATCTGGGAGATCACCGGCAAGCGCGACGTCGACATCGTGTTCGAGCATCCGGGCGAGGCGACCTTCCCGGTCTCCTGCCTGGTGGTCAAGCGCGGCGGCATGGTGGTGTTCTGCGCCGGCACCTCCGGCTACAACATCACCTTCGACGCGCGCTACGTCTGGATGCGGCAGAAGCGCGTCCAAGGCTCGCATTTCGCCCACCTCAAGCAGGCGAGCGCGGCCAATCAGTTCGTGCTCGACCGCCGCATCGATCCCTGCATGAGCGACGTGTTCCCCTGGGAAAAGATTCCTCATGCGCACGAATTGATGCGCACCAACCGTCACCCGCCCGGCAATATGGCGGTGCTGGTGAATGCGCCGCGGACGGGATTGCGGACGCTCGACGACGTGGCCGAGGCGAGCGCGGGTTGAGCCGCGGCGGAGCGGCCGTCTGGATTGCGGGACCGCGCCCGCCACAAGAATGGCATCTTTCTTGCTTTTAGTAGCGCCGTGGAGCGACGCGGGGGGCTTGCAGAAGAGGAGTCCTCACCATGTGCGACTACAGCCTGCACAATGTGAAATCGCGTGCCGCCAAAGTCGGCGACAAGCTCACGACGCGCAACTTCGGTACCGGGACACGAGGATTCGCCGCGCCCGAGGACGTGACGACGGCGGTTTGCGTGCTTCCGGGAACGGAGCTCGCCTTCGCGCAGGAGCCGGCCTGCGCCGCATCCGGCTTCCTCGGCTGGGGCGCAAGAACGGTCGGCCACAAGACGGCGATCTTTCGGCAGCTCAACAGGGATCAACCGCGGGTGCATCACGATGCGCTCGAGTTTCCCGACGGGCAGACGGTCCTGCTGACCGAGTTGCTGGAAGGTCAGGAGGCGACCGTGCTCCAGCTTCCCGCGCAGCCTGCGACCGCGACCGAGGCGAAGGCCCAGGAGCGCGTCGTCTACGTCGGATGACGCATCTCTCCCCGCGGTGAGCCGGAAATCGCGCGGGGCAAGAAGGGTTCGGGGGCCGCTTCCTCGCGGGGCGGCCTCTTTTGCTTCCGACGCGCTTGAGCGCATCCCGATTCGGCCGAATACATGCGCCAGAGCATTTTCCAGGAAAAAGCCTCCCCGGACTTGATCCCGGACTCGATCCGGGGTGGGGACCGGTTTTCCGTCCGAAAATGCGACCACGCAAAAAGACTGGAGCGCATTCAGTTTCCGTCGAAGCCGAATGCGCTCAGGCATGGTCGATCGGCGCCGCCGCGGTCGGCAGGGCGCGCGGCCGGAAGATCGCGGAGTTGAGCTCTCCGCCATAGATGAAGATCGACGCCGTCCAATACAGAAACACCAGCGCCACCATGGCCGAGGCGAGACCGGCATAGGTATTGACGTAGGTGAAGGAGAACTCGGCGAGGTAGCGGCCGAAGGCGGCGCCGGCCGCGAGCCACAGCAACAGCGTCGCGACGATGCCGGGCAGGATCTCGCGTACGCGGCGCCGGCCGGCCGGCAGCCATTTGTGGGCGACGAACAGCGCGACGGCGAGGACGACGCTGGCGGTGCCGAAGCGGAGCAAGGTGAAGGCGCCCTCGAGCGGCCCGAGCCAAGGCGCATAGGGCAGCGCGGCGCGGAACAACAGCGGCCCCAGCACGACCAGCAGGCTCAGCGCCAATGATCCCACCGCCGCCAGGAGCACGTAGCCGATCGATTCGAGCCGCAGCAGAATCCAGTGCCGCGTCTCCATCCCGTTGTAAGCCCGGTTGAGACCGATCCGCAGGCTCTCGACGCCGCTGGAAGCGAAATAGACGCAGAATACGGCGCCGAGCGTCAGCGCGCCGGTATGGGTGCCGGTAAGGACGCGATGGATGTCCCGTGCGATCGGGGCCGCCACCTCCTGCGGCCAGGTCGCGAGCATGACGTTCGCCACCTCGTCGGCGAGGTCGCCCGAGCCGAAGAAGAAGCCGGCGAGCGACGCCAGCACGATGAAGAACGGAAACAGGGCCATCAGCGCGGAAAGCGCGATATGGCTCGCGATCGCCCAGCCGTCGTCCGCCAGGAAGTGCCAATAGGCGTCGAGGGCGATGGTGAAGGCGCGTCGCATCGAGGTGACCGCCCTGGTCCTCTGATCGACCTATGGCTTAGCACAAGGCGGGATTTACTACGCTGCCCGCACATCGGCGAGGAAGCGGCGCACCTCGCCGTCGAGGCTCTCGGCCCCGGTCGCCAGCGCCTCGGCCATCGCCTTGACCTCGACGGCGGTGGCGCGGGCGTCGCTCGAGGCGCCGGCGACCCGGCTCATGGCCGCGGCCCCGGTGCGCGCCTCGCCCGAGGCGAGGGCGACCCCTTCGGCGATGGTCGCGACCGCCTTGTTCTGCTCCTCGACGGTGCTGGCCACGGTCGAGGCGATCGCCGACATCTCGGCGATCACGCCGTTGACCTGCTCGATCGCCTGCGCGGCGTCGGCCACGGCGGACTGAATTGCGCCGACCTGGCTGGCGATCTCCTCGGTCGCTTTCGAGGTCTGGCCGGCGAGCGATTTCACCTCCGAGGCGACGACGGCAAAGCCCTTCCCGCTGGCGCCTGCGCGCGCCGCCTCGATGGTGGCATTGAGCGCGAGCAGGTTGGTTTGCCCGGCGATCGCGCGGATGAGGCCGACAACCTCGCCGATATGGGTTGCGGCGTCGCCGAGCTCCGACATGGTGCGCACGGTCCGCCGCGCCTCGGTGACCGCGCGGCCGGCGACCTCGGTCGAGCGGGTCGCCTGCTCGGCGATGCCGGCGATCGAGACCGCGAGCTCCTCGACCGAGCTCGCGGCGGTGGTGACGTTGCCGGAGGCAACGCCGACGCGCTCGCCGGCGGTCTGGGCCTCGGCGGAGACCTGGTCGGCGGCGTCGTTGAGCCGCGTGGAGGCGGTTTCGAGCCGCTGCGCCGCCCCGCGCACCTTGCCGAGCACCTGGTCGACCGAGGTCTCGAAGCGGGCGATGGTCGCCGCGATCGTCTCGCCGCGTTGCTCGCGAGCGCGGCTGGTCTCGGCCTGCACCGCGGCGAGCCGCTCGCGCTCGATCATGTTGTCGCGGAACACGATCACGGTCCGCGCCATGGCGCCGATCTCGTCGGAGGCGTAGGTAGCGGGAATCCTCGCTGTCGTGTCGCCGTGGGCCAACCGCTTCATCGCGTCGGCGAGGCCGTTGAGCGGGCGGGTGATGCTGCGGCCGATCAGGAAGCTGAAGCCGAGCCCGATCGCCACGGCGGCAAGGGCGACCCAGGCGATGAAGTTGCGCGTGCGCGTCTGCGCGATCGTGAGCGCCGCCGCCGCGGCAACATTGTTCTTGCGGGCCGGGGCGATGATATCGTCGGCGATCGACATCATGTTGCGGGTATCGATATCGATCAGCGCGGTCAGCGGGCCGAGCTGGTCCGTGCCCTCGATCCATTCCTCGAAGGTGTCCACATAGGCCTTCACCTGTCGAGCGAGTTGCTCCTTCAAGGCGGCGGTGCCGGCGATGGCATCCAGTTTTTTGTTGAAACGCCTGAATTCGTCGAGGAACGACGACTTCGACAAGGTGGTGCCGGTCACCCGGTATTCCGTCTCATAGCGCCGCATGGCCAACAGCGACACCAGCACGCTTTGCGCATCCGACGGCGACATCCATGACCGGTCCTCGTGGATGATGCGTTCGACGGAGGCCGTCGCCTTGGTCATGCGTTCCCGGATGCCGGCGGATTCGGTGAAGCCCAGGATGCCCTGCTTCTGCACGAGCGCGCTGAAGTTGATGGCTACGTCGGCGAGGCTGTTGCGCAGGGGTCCGAGATTGCGGCGGCCGGCCATGTCGACCGCACCCTCGATCGCGGTGAGGCTGCGGGTGGACAGCGCATGGGCGGATTCGAACGACGTGATCAGGTCGTCGCTCGGCCGGGCGGCAAAATCGCGCGCCGCGATCCGCATCGATGCCAGCGCGTTCTTGAAATCCTGGCTGTAATCGGCGACGCCGGCGGCGCGCTGGACCCTCCCGAAAGCGTCCGCGACGTCAGCCTCGCCGACGGTGAAGGCAATCCCGATCACCAGGAACCCCACCACCGGAACCACGGCGAGCAAGATGATGCGAGCGCGCACCGAAAGCTTGGCGACGACCCGCTTCGGCGAGACAACGCGCAGGATTGGCAGCGGCATGGCTCGCATCGCGCGCAGGATCGGAAACGACGGCCCCGGAGTGAGCGGCCAGTATGGCGGCGCAACCGTCGCGAATTGGTTAATAGAGTACCGACGGCCGCCGAAAGGTCCGGCGGCCGGCTGATATCGCGGTGCGGCATTGCATTTGTGCGCTGCACGCGTAGTGTTGGGTGACGCTTGTCCGCCAGGGAGGCGCCCATTCCGGATCCGTCCGAACGCCGCGAGGCCGGGTTGAGGCTCATCGCAGTGACCCGCGACGCGAGCCGCGCGGCCGAGGCATTGCTCGCCGAGGCGACCGCGGCCGTGCGCCGGCGGGTGACGGTCGAGAACCGGGTGATCGACCGCTCGTTCGACCGCGAGCAGCGCGCCGCCCACGGCCTCGCCTGGCTTGCGACCTATGTCGAATCGCTGCGCCAGCTCGCGGCCTATGCGGAGCGGATGCATGGAAGCCTGGGCGAGATCGAGGAGCTGCTGGTCCTGATCGGAACCGGCGAGTATCTCGCCCAGATCGCCGGCGGCATTCCCATGAGCCAGGGCGAGATCGTGCGGCCTTCCGATCTCGGGCTCTTGCCGCAATCCGTGGCCGCGCGCATGGGCGGCGCGCTCGAAGCGCTCGCGACCTCCGGCAATGTCGCGCGGCGCGCCCGCCTGGTCGAGCTCATCTGCGCCCAGCACGACGCCACGGTGGGCGATTGCGGGCTCGACGACACGCTCACCGCCATCCGCGAGGAGATGCGCAAATTCGCGGACAGCGAGGTCATGCCGCAGGCGCAAGCCTGGCACCGCAGCAACAGCTACATCCCGCTCGACATCCTCGCGCAGATGTCGGAGCTCGGCGTCTTCGGTCTCACCATTCCCGAGGAATTCGGCGGCCTGGGGCTCGGCAAGGAATCGATGTGCGTCGTCTCCGAGGAGCTGTCCCGCGGCTATATCGGGGTCGGCTCGCTGGGGACGCGCTCGGAGATCGCCGCCGAGCTGATCATGGGAGGCGGCACCGAGGAACAGAAGCGCAAGTGGCTGCCGAAGCTCGCGTCGGGCGAGGTGCTGCCGACGGCGGTGTTCACCGAGCCCAATACCGGCTCCGATCTCGCCGCGCTCAAGACCCGGGCGGTGCGGCAGGGCAACGTCTACAAGGTCTACGGCAACAAGACCTGGATCACGCATCCCGTGCGTGCCGACCTGATGACGCTGTTGGTGCGCACCGATCCGAACGAGCCCGGCCATCGCGGCCTGTCCATGCTGCTCGCCGAGAAGACGCGCGGCACCGACGACGATCCGTTTCCCGCCGCCGGCATGACCGGCACCGAGATCGAGGTGCTGGGCTATCGCGGCATGAAGGAATACGAGATCGCCTTCGACGGCTTCGAGGTGAAGGCCGAGAACCTGCTCGGCGGCCTCGAGGGGCTCGGCTTCCGGCAGCTCATGCAGACCTTCGAATCGGCGCGCATCCAGACCGCGGCGCGCGCGATCGGCGTGGCGCAGGCGGCCATGGAGCGGGCCCTGGCCTACGCCCAACAGCGCCAGCAGTTCGGCCAGCCGATCATCAATTTCCCCCGCGTCGCCGACAAGATCGCGATGATGGCGGTCGAGATCATGATCGCGCGCCAGCTCACCTATTTCGCGGCGCGGCAGAAGGATTCCGGCAAGCGCTGCGATCTCGAAGCGGGGATGGCGAAGCTGCTTGCCGCCCGCGTTGCCTGGGCGAGCGCCGACAATGCCGTCCAGATCCACGGCGGCAACGGTTTTGCGCTCGAGTTCCCGATCTCGCGCATCCTCTGCGACGCCCGCATTCTCAGCATTTTCGAGGGCGCCGCGGAAATCCAGGCGCAAGTCATTGCCCGCCGGCTCCTCAGCTCGACGAATTGAGGCCGTGCGCGCGGGGCGATGAAAGGCTCATAGCCGATCGCACGGCGGCTGCCGACCTCATCGAATCGAGGGGCACCGCGGCAACCCGATCGACCGGTCCGGCGTTTGATCCTCGTCAAGGCGCGGAGCGGGCAACGCGTCAACATGCGACCAAGTTCAGGAGGCGATTTCATGTCCAGGCTGAAGATCGGCCCAGGCGAATGGGTCGTCGTTTGCGACGGCACGAAGGCGCTGGTTCTCGAAAACGTCGGCGACGCGAAGTTTCCGAATCTGAAGACCAGGGAGGTCTACGAGCAGGAGGATCCGGCGACGCACGAGCAGGGCAGCGACGCCCCCGGCCGCGCATTCAATTCGATCGATGCCCGGCGCAGCGCCATGGAGCAGACCGACTGGCACGACCAGGCGGAACACCGTTTCCTGCATGATCTTGCGGGCCGTCTCGACGCCGCTATCCACGCCGGCAAGACCAAGGCGCTGATCATGGTGGCGCCGCCGCGTGCGCTCGGGGTGCTGCGCCACGCCTATTCCCACAATGTGCGCGCCGCATTGCGTGCCGAGATCGACAAGGATTTCGTCAAGCTTCCCGTGCACGAGATCGAGAAGCATCTCGCGGGATAGCCGGGACTGGCGAATGGCGAAGAGCGAATAGCGGCCGCGAGCCGCTCGCCACGCGCCGCCGTCGTCGCTCACGCCGCCTTTGCCGGCTGCTTGATGAGCTTGCCGACATTGCCGGAGAGGATCGCGTCGCCGTCCTTGCCGAGCGCGCGCAGCTCCTTGACGAAATCGCGCACCGCGGCGCGCTCGCGGATTTCCTGCGGGTAGTCGGTGGCGAAGACGATGCGCGAGGCGGGGATCTCGATCAACGCGCCTTTCACCGCCCCGATCGCGCCGCAGAAGCCCGCGGTGTCGAACACCATGTTGTTCCGCAGGTAATGGTCGAAGTCCCGTTTCGGCTTCATGCCGTGGCGGGCATTGTCGAGCGTGCCCCAGAATTCCTTGTCCTGATAGGAGCGGATGCGTCCAAGCAACGCCGAGAGCCCGCCCCCGAGGTGCGACATGTGCACGGTCAGGGTCGGGTGGCGGTCGAATACGCCGCAATTGATCAGCCGGATGGTCGCCATCACCAGCGAAAACTCGCGGCCGACCGAGCGGGCGGTGTCGTAGCCGTCGAATTGCCTGGTCTCGTTGAGCTTGAGCGCGGGATGGACGAACACGAACAGCCCGAGCTCCGCGCATGCCGCCCAGAACCCCTCGAACTCGGGCGCATCGAGATAACGGCCATTGGTTTCCGAGGTGATGACCACGCCGGGAAAACCGAGCTCGTGCTTGCAGCGGGCGAGCTCGCGCAAGGCTTCGGCGCCGCCCAGCGGATTGGCATGCGCGGAGCCGATGAAGCGGCCGGGATAGTCGCGCTCCGCCTTCTTGGCGGTATCGTTGCACAGCCGCGACTTCTCGAGATCGGCGCACATGCCGGCGGCGCTGGTGAGAAACGCCGCGTCGATGCCGGCCTCGTCCATCATCCGGATATGCTCGTCGAGATCGAACAGCATCCAATGCATGATGAAGCTCGGCGCACCGTTCTCGTCGTAGGATACGAGCTTGCGGCGGCCGAGGTCCTTCGGCATCAGCGCATGCGGGGTGAAGTGGTGTTGAAAATCGACGATCATCGAGAGCTTCCTCCAGGGCCGGTCATCCCCACGTCTTGGAAGCGGCACGTCAAACCGAAGACATGGCTCGGCCGCGACAAGCCCGGCCATGCGCGGGCGGTTTCGCCTTTCAAGCGCTCGCGCCGAGGTCCTGTAGGGTGCGCTCCACCGCAACGTCAAGCGGCGTGTGCGGGATGTCGCCGATCGCCGCCTCGAGCCGACCGCCATCGATGCGGTGCGGCTCGTTCCAGAGATAGGCCACTTCCGACAGCTCGCGACAGAGCGGAACGAGCGGCCGCAGCGCGTGGATGAGCCACCAGGTCATGCGCTTGACCTCGAGCTTGCGGCGGCGCGCCCGCGCGATCGCGGCCGTGAACTCGCGGCCGGTGACGGCGTGGCCGGGAAAACCGATGCGCTCGAGCGGACCGAGCCGGTCGCGAATTTCGGCGAGGCGAACGAGCGTCGCGGCGAGGTCGGGCAGGTAGGCCCACTCGTGCACCCGATCGAGCGGTCCGGGATAGGTCAGGCGGCCGCTGCCGATGTCCTTGGCGATCACGAGGTCGAACCACGATCCCTGCCCGCCGCCGTAAAAATCCCCGGCGCGCACGATGATCGTGCGTACGCCGCGCTCGGCCGCTTCCGCCATCCGATCCTCGATCGCGAGTCGCAAGCGTCCCTTGCGCGACGACGGCCGCATCGGCGTCGTCTCGTCGACCACCGGCGGCACGGGCGAGCCGTAATTGTACAGATTGCCGGGAAACAACAGGGTGGCGCCTGCCGTTTCCGCCGCCGCGACGGCGGAATAAGCGAGCCGCAGGGCAAATCGCGACCAATCCGTATATGGCGGATTGAGCGCATGCAGGACGACGTCGGCGCCGCGGGCAGCTGCGGCGACCGCGGCCGAGTCGAGCGCGTCGACTTCGACGACCTCGGTGCCGACCGGGGCGCGCGCGCCGCTTCCGGGCCGCACCAGGCTCGCAACGCTCCATCGAGCGTGACGGAAGGCCTCCGCTGCGGCGTGGCCGAGGCGCCCGGTGGCGCCCAGGACCAGGATTCGACCGGCCACGTTCACCTCCTTTGCGGTCACCTAGCACTCGCGCGCGCGGACGCAAACCGGCGGCAGGCGCAAACCTCGCGACGGAGTTCCGATCGGCGGCGTCGGGCGGACGCGGCCCTCATTTTGGTCGCGTGCGCGCGTTGCCCTCGCAACGCCGGAACGACCTGCCGTTCTTGCCGTTCTCCATGCGGTCGCAATAGCGCATCAGCGCTGAGGAGCACGAACATGGCAAAGCAAGGCAGAGCGGCCATCCGCGAGGCGCAGGCGGTGCGAGGCGCCCGCCCGTGATCCGCAAGCTCAAATCGGGCGGCTACCGGCTCTATTCGCGCAAGACCGACCCGAAGACCGGCCGGCGCCGCAACCTCGGCACGTTCAAGTCCCGCGCCGCGGCGGAGAAGCACGAGCGCGCGGTGCAGTATTTCAAGCGCCACGGAATGTTGCCGGACGGTGCGGCGCAGAGGCGGCGGCCGTTTGGCCGCGGGATGACGGCGTCAGCGGGTTTCCGCGCGCCGTCGGAGCCCGTTGCACGCGGGATCACCGGGCTCAAACCCGTGCGGTTTGCCGGCCCAAAGGAGATTTTTCGCCGTCATTGAGGGGCAATGGCCTCGGCATCTTTAGAATGCTAAGAGGTCTGCAATGACCGAGTTCTTGATCTATGCGCTCGTGCCGATCGCGGTCATTGCGGTCGCGGTCGTGTTGCTGCTCGGGCTCTCCAACATGGCGCGCGGCGGCTCGCCGCAACGGTCACAGAAGCTGATGCGGCTTCGCGTGCTGCTGCAATTCGTCGCGATCGTCGTCATAATGATCACCATTTGGGCGATGGGCAAATAGGGCCGGGCGATGGTCGTTCTCAACAAGATCTATACGCGCACCGGCGACGACGGCACCACCGCGCTCGGCACCGGCGAACGGCGCAAGAAATACGATCTGCGCATTCGCGCCTATGGCACGCTCGACGAGGCCAATGCTGTGATCGGGCTGGCGCGGCTCGCCGCCGGCGGCGACGGCGCGCTCGACGCCATGCTGGCGCGCATCCAGAACGACCTGTTCGACGTCGGGGCGGATCTCTGCATGCCCAGCGGCGGCAAGGGACCGGGCGGCGCGCGGCTCACGGTCACCGACGCGCAGGTGACCTGGCTCGAGCAGCAGATCGACCGTCTCAATGCGGAGCTCGCGCCGCTGCGCTCCTTCATTCTGCCCGGCGGCAATGCGGCCGCCGCCCACCTTCACCTCGCCCGCACCGTTTGCCGCCGCGCCGAGCGCATCATGGTCGAGCTCAAGGACCAGCCGGGCGAAGCCGTGACGCCGGCGGCGCTCAAATACGTCAATCGGCTATCGGATTTTCTGTTCGTCGCAGGCAGGCATGCCAACGACAAGGGCGCGTCCGACGTGCTGTGGCAGCCGGGACAGAACCGTTGAAGGGAGAGGCCGCGCATGGTCGTGCCGATCTACGACGACAATCCGTTCACTCAGCCGATAAAGCCGGTCGTGACCTGGTGCATGATCGCCGCCAATATTGCGGTCTTCCTTTACGAGGCCGGCGCCTCCGGTGCCGGCCTCGAGCAGATGATCGATACCTTCGCTCTCGCGCCGGCCGCCTTGGTCGGCGACATCGGCGCGCAGGGATGGGTGCCGGCCCCGGCGACGCTCGTGACCTACCAGTTCCTGCACGCCGACATCTCCCACCTTGCCGGCAACATGATCTTCCTATGGGTGTTCGGCGACGACATCGAGCGCGCGCTCGGCCGCGGACGCTTTCTCGCCTTCTACCTGCTGGCCGGCGCGGTCGGCGGGCTGGTATTCGTCGCCAACGACCCGCATTCGAGGATCGAGCTGATCGGCGCGTCGGGCGCGATCGCCGGGATCGTCGTTGCCTACGTCATGTTGCGCCCCTGCGCCAGGATCACGGTCCTGCTCGGCTTTATTCCACTGCGGATCGGCGCCTACTGGGTCGTCGGCCTGTTCGCGATCATGCAGTTGTGGAACCTGGGCGCGGCGTCGAAGAGCGACGTCGCCTACTGGTGTCATTTCGGCGGCATGGTGGCCGGTGCCGTGCTGTTTCCGCTCATGAAGCCGCCGGGGGTGAAACTGTTCGAGTGCGTGCATCCGGTCCCGGACAAGGTGGTGCGGATCGGCCCCAAGACGGCGGCCCGCGCCGGCGGACCGGACGGCCTCCGTTGACCGGCAAGGCAGCGGCCATTAGGTTGCCGCCGCGTTTGCCCGGCGTCCGCGGCCGCCGAGCCTTGTCGCCGCGAGAGCGAATTCCATGAAAATTCTGGTGCCCGTGAAGCGGGTGGTCGACTACAACGTCAAAATTCGCGTCAAGAGCGACGGCAGCGGCGTCGAGCTCGCGAACGTCAAGATGTCGATGAATCCATTCGACGAGATCGCCGTCGAGGAGGCGCTCCGGCTCAAGGAGAAGGGTCAGGCGACCGAGGTCGTCGTCGTCTCGATCGGTCCGAGCCAGGCGGCCGAGACCATCCGCACCGGGCTCGCCATGGGCGCCGACCGCGGCATCCTGGTGAAGACGGACAAGACCCTCGAGCCGCTCGCCGTCGCCAAGATCCTCAAGGCCGTCGTCGAGCAGGAAAGCCCGGGGCTCGTCATCATGGGCAAGCAGGCGATCGACGACGACTGCAACCAGACCGGCCAGATGCTCGCCGCGCTCACCGGCTGGCCGCAGGGCACCTTCGCGTCCAAGCTGGTGATCGAGGGCGATAGCCTTCTGGTCACGCGCGAGGTCGACGGCGGCCTGCAGACCGTCAAGCTCAAGGCCCCGGCGATCGTGACCACGGATCTGCGCCTCAACGAGCCGCGCTATGCCAGCCTGCCGAATATCATGAAGGCGAAGAAGAAGCCGATCGACGAGAAGACGCCGGACGCCTACGGCGTCGACGTTGCGCCGCGGCTCGAGGTGCTCAAGACCGCCGAGCCGCCCGGCCGCAAGGCCGGCGTCAAGGTGAAGACCGTCGGCGAGCTCGTCGACAAGCTCAAGAACGAGGTAGGGCTGATTTGACGATGTTCACCGGTGCTCGCCTGCGCTCGCGCCGTATCGGACCGGGATTGCCGCGGCGACGTGCATCATGACCACGCTCCTGCTCGCCGAGCACGACAACAAGGCGCTCAAGGATGCGACCCACAAGGCGCTGACCGCCGCCAAGGCGCTCGGCGGCGACGTGCATGTGCTGGTCGCCGGCAAGGGCGCCCGGCCGGCGGCCGAGGCCGCCGGCAAGCTCGACGGCGTGGCGAAGGTTCTGCTCGCCGACGGCGCCGCCTACGAGCACATGCTGGCCGAGCCGGTGGCGGCGCTGCTCGCCTCGTTGGCGTCCTCCTACGATGCCATGGTCGCCCCGGCCACCACCACCGGCAAAAACGTGATGCCGCGGGTCGCGGCGCTCATCGACGTCATGCAGGTGTCCGACATCGTCAAGGTGATCGCGCCCGATACCTTCGAGCGGCTGATCTATGCCGGCAACGCGGTGCAGACCGTGCGCTCGCAGGACAAGATCAAGGTGATCACGGTGCGCACCTCGACCTTTCCGGCGACAGGCGAGGGCGGCCAAGGGGAAGCGGCATCGATCGAGGAGGTCGCGGCGCCCGCCGATCCCGGCATTTCCAGCTTCGTCGGCGAGGAATTGTCGAAATCCGAGCGCCCGGAATTGACCTCGGCCAGGATCATCATTTCCGGGGGGCGGGCGATGCAAAGCCGGGAGAACTTCACCAAATATATCGAGCCGGTCGCCGACAAGCTCGGCGCGGCGGTCGGTGCCTCGCGCGCGGCGGTCGATGCCGGCTATGCGCCGAACGATTGGCAGGTAGGCCAGACCGGCAAGGTGGTGGCGCCCGAGCTCTATATCGCGGTCGGGATCTCGGGTGCGATCCAGCATCTCGCCGGTATGAAGGATTCGAAGGTGATCGTGGCGATCAACAAGGACGAGGAGGCGCCGATCTTCCAGGTTGCCGACTATGGACTGGTCGCCGATCTCTACCAGGCGCTGCCGGAACTCGCGGCAGAGCTCGGCAAGATCGGCCGTTGACCAGCATGGAAGGTGCGACCGCGGGCCCGTGGTGTCGCGGTCGGGATCGGCGTAAATAAAGGCGCAAGAGCATGATCGAGGTCAAAGAGCGGCCGAAAGCCCGTTCCGACAGCATGGCGTCCCACATTCGCAAGATCGGCGTGATCGGCGCGGGTCAGATGGGCAGCGGCATCGCGCATGTCTGCGCGCTTGCCGGGTTCGACGTCAAGCTCAACGACGTGTCCCCCGACCGGCTCAAGGCCGCAATCGCCACCATCAACGGCAACATGGCGCGGCAGGTGAGCCGCAAGCGCATCACCGAGGAAGAGCGCCAGGCGGCGCTCAAGCGGATCAGCCCGGCCGACACGTTCGACGCTTTCGGCGACTGCAACCTCGTCATCGAGGCGGCGACCGAGAAGGAGGACGTGAAACGCACGATCTTCGCCAACGTCTGCCCCGCGCTCCGACCGGACGCGATCATCGGCACCAACACGTCGTCGATCTCGATCACGCGGCTCGCCTCCTCCAGCGATCGGCCGGAACGCTTCATCGGCATCCATTTCATGAATCCGGTGCCGCTGATGGAGCTGGTGGAGGTGATCCGCGGCATCGCCACCGACGACGCCACCTTCGACGCGACCAAGCAATTCGTGGCGAAGCTCGGCAAAACCATCGCGGTGGCGGAGGATTTTCCCGCCTTCATCGTCAACCGCATTCTGCTGCCGATGATCAACGAGGCGATCTACACGCTCTATGAAGGCGTCGGCAATGTCGAGGCGATCGACACGGCGATGCGGCTCGGCGCCCATCATCCGATGGGCCCCCTGGAGCTCGCCGACTTCATCGGCCTCGACACCTGCCTGTCCGTCATGCAGGTGCTGCACGAGGGGTTGGCGGACTCCAAGTACCGGCCGTGCCCGCTGCTGGTGAAATATGTCGAGGCCGGCTGGCTCGGCCGCAAGACCCAGCGCGGCTTCTACGACTATCGCGGCGAGAAGCCGGTACCGACGCGCTGAGCAGGCGATGGACGACCGCGGCCGGAGTAATGGGTGCTCGGTCGGCCGTGGTCGGCAGCCCGGGAGCGCGCTCGGCTATCGCTGCAGCGCCGCGGTGACCAGTCGGACGCCGTCCTCGCTCGCCCATTCGGCCGGGCCCGCCACCGTGCCGATCTCGCAGCCCGCCGGATCGACCAATATCGTCGTCGGCATCCCGGCCGCGCGGCCGACGGTCTTCAAGTCCTGGAACACCTTGGCGCTGGGGTCGGAATAATAGCCGAGCCGGCCGATGCCGACCTCCTTGAGCCAGGCGCGCGGCTTGTCGGCATCGCGCGTGTCGATGTTGACCGCGACCACCTCGAAGCCCGGCCCGCCGAGCTTGCCCTCGAGCGCATCGAGCGCCGGCATCTCCTTGCGGCAGGGCACGCACCAGGTGGCCCACAGGTTGAAGAGCACCGCGCGTCCGCGCCAATCCGCGAGACGGCGTTCGCTTCCGGCCGCGTCGCGAAAGGAGAGGTCGGGCAGACGCAGCGGCTCTCCGGCGACGGCGAAGGCCGCCACCTCGCCGCGCGCCAGCGGCGCCAGCCGCTGTGCCAGCGCCACCGCGGGGGCGCAGCCGGCGTCCCCCGCATTGCGCCGGAACGTCCCGATCCCGTATACCGCGGCGAGCGCAACAACGGCGATAGTGCCGGCTGCGACCACGACGCGTCGTTTCTTGGCGTGGCTTCGCGCGGTTTCCTCGGGTCCGGGCATCATCGGCAGAACCTCGGTTGACGTGCCAGGCAAACGGTCATGAGCAACAAGATGTGGGGCGGGCGCTTTCGCACCAGCCCCGACGCGGTCATGGAGGACATCAATGCCTCCATCGATTTCGACCGGCACCTCTTCCGGGAGGACATCGCGGCGAGCAAGGCGCACGCCGCGATGCTCGCGGAACAAGGCATCATCGCGGCCGACGATGCCCGCAAGATCGCTCACGGTCTAGACACGATCCTGTCAGAGATCGAGAGCGGCAAATTCAAGTTCGCGCGGGCGCTCGAGGACATCCATATGAACGTGGAGAGCCGGCTCGCCGAGCTGATCGGGCCGGCGGCGGGGCGGCTGCATACCGCGCGCTCGCGCAACGACCAGGTGGCGACCGATTTCCGGCTGTGGATCCGGGCGGCGATCGACGCCGTTGACGAGGCGCTCGCGGGCTACCAGCACGCGCTCGCGGAAAAGGCGCTTGCCCACGCCGCGACCGTGATGCCGGGATTCACCCATCTGCAGACCGCGCAGCCCGTGACCTTCGGCCACCATCTCCTCGCCTATGTCGAGATGGCCGCCCGCGACCGCGGCCGGTTCGCGGATACGCGCAAGCGGGCGAACCATTCTCCGCTCGGCGCCGCCGCGCTCGCCGGCACCGCTTTTCCGATCGACCGCGCCATGACCGCGAAGGCGCTCGGCTTCGCGGCGCCGATGGCGAACTCGCTCGACGCCGTTTCCGATCGCGACTTCGTGCTGGAGGCGCTGTCGGCCGCGGCGATCACCGCAGTGCATCTGTCGCGCTTCGCCGAGGAGATCGTGATCTGGTGCTCGCCGCTCGCCGGCCTGATCTCCCTTTCCGACCGCTTCACGACTGGCTCCTCGATCATGCCGCAGAAGCGCAATCCGGACGCCGCCGAGCTGGTGCGGGCCAAGACCGGCCGCATCGTCGGCGCCCTGCAGGCACTCTTGATGGTGATGAAGGGTCTGCCGCTCGCCTACCAGAAGGACATGCAGGAGGACAAGGAGGGCGCCATCGACGCCTTCTCCGCCCTGATGCTGTCGATCGCCGCGATGACCGGCATGGTGCGCGACATGACCCCCGACGTCGAGCGCATGCGCGCCGCCGCCGGCGAAGGCCATGCCACCGCGACCGACCTCGCGGATTGGCTGGTGCTGCGCCTGAAAATGCCGTTCCGCGAGGCGCATCACGTCGCCGGACGGATCGTGGCGGCGGCGGTCGCGGCGGGTGTTCCGCTCCACCGGCTCCCGCTTGCCGCCATGCAGGCGATCGAGAAGCGCATCACCAAGGACGCATTCACGGTGCTGTCGCCCGACCATTCCGTGACGAGCCGCGTGAGCTACGGCGGCACCGCGCCGAGGAACGTGCGCCGGGAAGCCAACCGGTGGCTCAAGACCCTGGCCAGGGAGCGCCGGTAAACGGGTGGGGCGACAGGCGGCGGTCCGCTTCGGCCATGCTGTCGCCTCTTGCGTGCGATCTGCTATGGTACCGACGATTCAGGAGTGCCCGACTTGAGTTCCTTGTCCGACCTGCGGCTCGTCCGGATTGCAGCCATCGGCGCGCTCCTTGCCGCGCTCGGCCTTGCCGGCTGCGGACGCAAGGGCGGGCTCGATCCGCCGCCCGGGGCGGCGGTCGTCGACCCGGGCGCGGCCGCGCAACCGGCGCCCGGGACCGAGGTCGGGCCCGACGGCAAGGTGGCGGCGGTGGCGCCGCCGCCGGCAGGACCGCGGCGACGCACCTTTCTCGACTGGCTGCTCGACTGAAGCCCGAGCGGGATCGCCCGATGCACCATTTCGCCTATCGCAACGGCGTGCTGCACGCCGAGGCGGTCGATCTCGTCGAGCTCGCAGCCGCGGTCGGTACTCCGTTCTATTGCTACTCGACCGCGACGTTGACCCGTCATTATGAGGTTTTCGCAGGCGCCTTCGCCGACGTGCCGGCGCTCGTCTGCTACTCCATGAAGGCGAATTCCAACCAGGCGGTGGTCAAGACGCTGGCCGATCTCGGGGCCGGCGCCGACGTGGTGTCGGGAGGCGAACTCGCCCGCGCACGCGCGGCCGGGATCGCGCCGGACAAGATCATGTTCTCCGGCATCGGCAAGACCGCGCCCGAGCTCGCGCTCGCGGTCGAGGAGGACATTCTGTGCGTCAATGTCGAATCGGAGGCCGAGCTCGAGCTGCTGTCGTCGATCGCCGCGGGCAAGGGCCGCACCGCCCGCATCTCGGTGCGCGTCAATCCCGACGTCGATGCCAAGACCCACGTCAAGATCGCGACCGGCAAGGCCGAGAACAAGTTCGGCATCCCGATCAGCCGGGCGCGGGAGGTCTACGGCCGCGCGGCCGAGCTGCCGGGGATCGAGGTCGCCGGCGTCGACATGCATATCGGCAGCCAGATCACCGAGCTCGCGCCGTTCGACGACGCCTTCGCACTGCTGTCCGATTTCGTGCGGACCTTGCGCGCCGACGGCCACGCCATCCGCCATATCGATCTCGGCGGCGGGCTCGGCATTCCCTACCGCGAGGACAACGAGCCGCCGCCCGCCCCCGACGCCTACGCGACCCTCGTCAAGCGCGCGACCCGCGACCTCGGCTGCACGCTGATTTTCGAGCCCGGCCGTCTCATCGTCGGCAATGCGGGCATCCTGGTGACGCGAGTCATCTATCTCAAGCGCGGCGAGGCCAAGTCCTTCGTCATCGTCGATGCCGGCATGAACGACCTCATCCGGCCCACGCTCTACGAGGCGCACCATGACATCCGTCCGGTGCGCGAGCCCGATCCGGCGGCGCCGCGCCTTCACGCCGACGTGGTCGGCCCGGTCTGCGAATCCGGCGATTTCCTGGCGCTCGAGCGGGAGATGGTCGAGCCGCGCGCGGGCGACCTGATCGCGGTCATGACCGCCGGCGCCTATGGCGCGGTCCAGGCCGGCACCTACAATACCCGCCCGCTGGTGCCGGAAGTGCTTGTTCGGGAACACGAATGGGCGTTGGTGCGGCCGCGGCTCACGGCCGCCGACCTGATCGCGCTCGACCGCCTGCCGCCGTGGTTGTGAACCTTCTCTGAACCCTTTGAACCATATGCCGGTTGTCGTCGTTTTGATCAGTGGGTGCCTTCCTTTTGCCCGTTGGCACCGCTCTAGTCGTGTTAGAATCGCGGGCAAGGTGGATTCTCTTTGTTGGAGACATACTTGACCGACCGGCCCCAGGACGCCGCGACTCCTCAGGGTGCGCCTCTTCGTAGGGCTGCCGCGCCCGAGCGGGGGCGCGGTGACGCGCTGGCGCGGGCGCTCAGGCGGGCGCGTCTGACGATCTTCTGGGAGCGGCTGTGGCCGCCGCTGGCTTCGATCGCCACGGTGGTCGGACTTTTCCTGGGGGTTTCCTGGCTCGGCCTCTGGCTTTGGTTGCCGCCGATCGGGCGGGCGATCGGTCTCGGCGTGTTTTTCCTGCTCGCGGCGGCGGCGTTCGCGCCGTTGCTGATGCTGCGCCTGCCGACCCGGAACGACGGCCTCAAGCGGCTGGATCGCAATTCCGGCCTGCCGCATCGGCCCGCTACCGCGATGGCCGACGAAATCGCCGCCCCGACCAAGGATTCCTATTCGGTCGCGCTGTGGCGCGCTCACGTCGAGCGGGCGCTACGCGCGGCGAAGACGCTGAAGGCCGGAGTTCCGATGCCGCGGCTGGCGCTGCGCGATCCGTTCGCGCTGCGCGCGCTCGTGGCGGTGCTGCTGGTGGCGACGTTCTTCGCCGCCGGCGCGGACAGGCTCAAGCGCGTCGCCGCCGCCTTCGACTGGCAGGGCGTCATGGTGCCGGCGAATTTCCGTATCGACGCCTGGGTCAGCCCGCCGACCTATACCGGCAAGGCGCCGGTGATCCTGCAGGGCCTGCGTCCGGGCGAGCCGATGCAGGCTGCGTCCACCCTTTCGGTACCGGCCGGCAGCACGCTGATCATCCGCGCGTCCGGGATCCACCTCGACGTGGTGGTGACCGGCGGGCTCGTCGATCCGCCTTCGGGTGCGCAAACCGTCACCGTCAAGGGCAGCGAGGAGCGCCGTTTTCTGATCAACGATGCCGGCGCAGCGACCGTGCGCGGGGCGGCCGCGCGCGACGTGACATGGCGGTTCACCGCCATTCCGGACAACCCGCCGACCATTGCGCTGGCCAAGGATCCGGAGGGCCAGGCCCGCGGCGCGTTGCAGCTGACCTACAAGCTCGAGGACGATTACGGCGTCGTCGGCGCGCAGGCGACCTTCAAGCGGACCGACAATGAAGGGACCAATGGCCAGCCCGCGCGCCCGCTCTACGAGGCTCCCGATTTTCCGCTCGGCCTGCCGCAGGCGCGCACCCGGAACGGCGTCGGACAGACCACCAAGGATCTGACCGAACATCCGTGGGCGGGGGTCGACGTGGCGATGACGCTGACCGCCCGCGACGAGGCCGGCAACGAAGGCCGCAGCGCCCCGTTCGAGCTCCGCCTGCCCGAGCGGCCGTTCGCAAAGCCGATCGCGCGCGCTCTCGTCGAGCAGCGGCGCATCCTCGCGCTCGACGGCGATGCCCAGGCGAGTGTGCTCACGGCGCTCGATGCGCTGACGCTTGCGCCCGAGCGCTTCAACATCGAGAGCAGCGTCTATCTGGGCCTGCGCTCGATCTTCTGGCAGCTGGCGCGCGCCAAGAGCGACGACCAGCTGCGCGAGGTGGTCGATCGCATGTGGGACATGGCGGTGCATCTCGAGGACGGCAGCGTGTCCGATGCCGAGCAGGCGCTGCGCGCGGCGGAGGAGGCGCTGCGCCAGGCGCTCGAGCGCGGCGCCAGCGACGAGGAGATCAAGAAGCTCGCCGACCAGCTGCGCGCGGCGCTCGACAAGTTCCTGCAGGCGCTGGCCGAGCAACTGCGCAAGAACCCGCAGCAGCTCGCCCGCCCGCTCGATCCCAATACGCGCGAGCTGCGCCCGCAGGATCTGCGCAGCATGATCGATCGCCTCGAGCAGATGGCGCGCTCCGGCGCCAAGGACGCCGCCCGCCGGCTGCTGCAGGAGCTGCAATCGATGCTGGAAAACCTGCAGATGGCGCGGCCGGGACAGCAGATGGACGGCGACGACGACATGATGTCCTCGCTCGACGAGCTCGGCGACATGATCCGCAAGCAGCAGCAATTGCGCGATCGCACCTTCCAACAGGGTCAGGACCAGCGGCGCGACCGCCAGCGCGGTCAGCGCGGCCAGCAGGGGCAACAGGGCGAGCAGGGCCGGCAGGGCGACGAGATGGGCCAGCTGCGCGAGAACCAGCAGGCGCTGCGCGATCGGCTCAACAAGCTGATGGAGGAGTTGCGCAAGAAGGGCTTCGGCCAGGGGCAGCAAGGGCAGGGCGAGATGGATCAGCTCGGCTCGGCGGGCGAAGCCATGGGCGAGGCCGAGGGCCAGCTCGGCGAGGGCAACGCCGACGGCGCCGTCGACTCGCAGGGCCGCGCGCTCGAGGCGCTGCGGCGCGGGGCGCAGAACCTCGCGCAGTCGATGCAGCAGCAGGGCATGATGGGTCCCGGGCCCAACGGGCAGCCCGGCCGGCTCGGACCGCCGCGGGCGCAGCAGGATACCGATCCGCTCGGTCGCCCCTTGCGCGGGCGCGATTACGGCGACGACACCACGGTCAAGGTGCCGGGCGAGATCGACGTGCAGCGCGCGCGCCGGATCCTCGAGGAGCTGCGGCGCCGCTTCGGCGAGAGCTTCCGGCCGCAACTCGAGCTCGACTACATCGAGCGGCTGCTGCGGGATTATTAGGGACGCTCATCCTCAGCCCGATTGGACGGCTGAGCATGATATTGGTGCCATGAACATCAAGCTACCGCCCGAACAGCAAGAGTGGCTCGAGGCCCAGGTGGCTGCCGGCCACTATGCTTCCGTTGATGAAGCACTTGCCGTCGCGGTTGCCGACTTGATGGCCATTCACAGCGATGACCTAGCCTGGGCGAAGCCCTATGTGGATCAGGCCCGAACCTCCGTAGCGCGCGGAGACGTGATGTCGGGCGAGGAATATCTCAAACGACTGAACAAGAAACTCGAATCTCGGCGTTCTTAGTCGATGGCGGCGCGCCTGATTGTCTCGGCCGCGGCCGACGCTGATACCGGTGAAATCCTTGATTACCTCGCACGTGAAGCTGGCCGACCGGCCGCTTCCGAATATGGCCGGCGCTTCCAGCGGACACTTAACCGCGTCGTTGATATGCCGGAGTCCGGCGCGCCGCGTCCGGCCCTCGGTCCGGAGGCCCGTAAGGCTGTCGTCTATCCATATATCTTGATTTACGACTACGCGCGTGAAGACGATACGGTCACCTGCTTCGAATCGTGCATGGCCGTCGAAACATTGCTCGCGATCTTTTGAAACGCTGAATCGAAGGAATATCGCCCAAACAGCGTGAAGCCCGCCTCGCGAGCGCTATTTCAGCCAAAGGCTGAGAGGAGCCGCTCGTCCGTCGGCACAATTCATCATGCCTTTGTAGAAGTCCGACAATTTGCCGCTGTACGTGCACTCGACGCCGTCGACCGATAATGCCGCTTTCAGCTGGGATGATGAATCGGACAGCCGAAGCCGCATTTCGCCGGTCTTCTCTTCCGGACCGTCCTGAGTGCACAGACCGACGTGCTTCATGCTCAATGGGCCGGAGAACTCCTTCGTGCCGTTCGAGACCCTTTCCGTGACGGTGGCGGTCAACTCCCACTCCCCGAGGTAACCGGCATACCCGATGACCTCAAGCGATTGCGCCCGCGCCGGCGCCGCGAGCGCACTCAAGCCGATCAGCAGAAAAAGCGCTCTCAACAAGTCCTCCCGTGGACGCACGGCCCGCGGCGGCATCGATCTTCGATCACTGCGCCTTGGCCTTGAACGCCCGAGCCTCCGCGACTTCGGTTCTGTTCTCGTCGCCGTCCGCGCTCAGCTCGACCACCTTGGCGAAATATTGCCGCGCCTTGGCGGCATCGCCGGCCTTCGCGGCGGCCTTCGCGGCTCCGACATAGGCCCCGAAACGATTGGGCTCCTTCTTGATCGTCGCTTCGAAGGCGGTGAGCGCTTCCGCGGCCTTGCCGCGGTCGAGCAGCATGGTGCCATAGAGCTCGCGCGCCGGTATCGGCACGCCCGGCGTCACCGGATGCTTCTCGGTCTTGTCCTCGGCGTCGGCGGCCGCGCTCATGGCCTTGAGCGCGTCCTCGTATTTGCCCTCGGCATGGAGCACCCAGGCGGTCGCGATCTGCGACTGGATATCGACCTGCTCCGCCCAGTAGGCATCCTTGGCCGCACGGAGCTTGTCGCGCAGCTCGGCGAGCTTGGCGATGTCGGCCTTGGCGGCTTCCGGATTGCCCGCCCGCGCCGCCCCGAGCGCCCGCGCGAAATGGCTGATCGCCTGGACATTCGCGAGCGGGCTCGGCCGCACCGGCAGCTCGGCCGCCGCTGCCCAGTTGCCGCGTTCCAACGCGTAGCGCGCGGGCGAGGCCGCAAGCGCATAGGGACCGGGAAGAAAAGTCTCGGTGAAGCCGGTGACCTTGTTCATCTCGTCGATGACCGCGTGCGCCTTCTTGTCCTGGGCAAGCTGCAGATAGGCGTAGACCAGGTAGTCCATGGAATGCAGCGCGTCGTGGAAGTCCTGGGATTCTTTCGCCACCCGTTCCGAGACGATGTTGGACGCGATCGACTCCTGCCAGTAGCCGACGCGGGTGAAGATGTGCGACGGCATGTGCTGCGCGTGCGCCGCGGCCGGCGCGATCTTGGCATAGCGCCTGGCCGCATCGAGCCCCTTCTCCGCGATCGGCGGATTGTCATAGAGATGAATCAGGTAGTGGGCCACGCCCGGATGCTGCGGCTGGCGCTGGAAGATCGGCTCCAGGATCGCCGCGCCCTTGAGCTGGTTGGCATAGGTCTTGTCGGCGGGCGAAGCGCCGACGTTGAGGGCGAGCGCGTAGTGGATCTGCGCCTCGTCGTCGTCGGGATAAGTCTGCGCCAGCCGCTCCATGGCCTTGAGGTAGGCGAGGACGCGGGTGCGATGGTCGACCTTGTCGTAACCCGCGTACATCGCGCCGAGGGCGTCGAGGTAGTCGCGCTCGCGCTGCGTCTTCGCGCCGAGCGCCTTGCCCTTCTCGATCGCGGCGGCTCCCTCCGCGAGGTTCTTCGCGGGCGGAGCGACGTGCGGATTGTAGAGCAGGCTGAGCGCGATGCCCCAATAGGCGATCGGGCATTCGGGGTCGGCCTTCAGCGCCTCCTCGAAGGTGCGCTGGGACGCGCGGTACCAGAACGAGTGCTGGTACAGCATGGCGCGATCGAACAGCTGCTGCGCCTCCGGCTTGCACGACGTGGCGAAATGGACCTTGCCGAGGTCCTCGCCGGCCGCGCCGGGCTGACCGAGCGCGGTCGCGGTGCCGGCCGACACCGCAACGACCGCCGCGATGAGTGTCCTGATCATGATCGCCTCCTGCCGCTCGATGAGGAATTGCCGAGCGCCGCCCGCGACCGTTTCGCGGGGGTCGCGAAGGCGCGGCCCAGGCAATGCGGGGGAGCATACGACTTTCCTCGCGCGAATAAATGCAGCGCAATGCAGTGGACTATTTCAATAACTGAAGTAATGATTCACGCCATGGACAAGCTCGCGGCCATGGCGACGTTCGTGCGGATCGTCGAGAAGGGCAGTCTCACCGCGGCCGCGAACGCGCTCGAGACCTCGCTGCCGACCGTGGTTCGGACGCTCGCTTCGCTCGAGCGCGAGCTCGGCGTGTCGCTGCTCAATCGCACGACCCGCCGCATGCATCTGACCGAGGAAGGGGCGCAATATCTCGAGCGCTGTCGCGCCATTCTGTCTGCCGTGCAGGAGGCGGAAGAAACCTTGATCTCCGGACGCACGGAGCTGCGCGGCAATCTCACGGTGAGCGCTTCCGTGCTCTTCGGCCGCCGCTATGTGGCGCCGATCGTGAACGATTTCCTCCGCCGCTATCCCAAGGTCACCGCCGACCTGCGGCTTGTGGATGGCCTCGTGAACCTGGTCGAGGACGGCATCGACGCCGCGGTTCGCATCGCGCACCCCAAGGACGCTTCGCTGGTGGCTGTTCCGGTCGGCCAGGTACGTCGCGTGGTGTGCGCGAACGAGCAATACCTTTCCCGCAATGGAATCCCGCGAGCGCCGGACGACGTCCGCGAGCACCGCTGCATCAGGCACACCGGCTCGGCGCCGCGGAGCGAGTGGCACTTCCGGGTCGGTCGCCGCAACGTGACGGTCCCGATCAATAGCATGATCAGCTGCAACGAGATCGACAGCTCGCTCAACGCCTGCATCGACGGATTGGGTCTCGGAATGTTTCTTTCCTACCAGGTCGCGCCATACCGAAAGAACCGCCAGCTCAAATATGTCTTGGAGCAGTTCGAGCCGGAGCCGATCCCGGTGCTCGTCGTCTATCCCCGCTCGAGTCTGCTGTCGAACCGGGCGCGCGCATTCGTCGACGAGTGCGTCCACCAGCTTCGACGCATTCGATTTGATTGAGATACAGCTAACTCGCGAGCACTGCAAGTATACCCGCCATCATAATCGTGGACAGGATCGTGAACGCGGTCACGTTCACGTCCCACCGCCAGTGCCGGGGGCCTATCGGAGGCTTGAAAGGGAGATAGCCGTTCTCGTCGTATAGGGATCCTCCGAAGAGGGGACGGGCGAACACGGTAACAAAGAACGCACCATAGATCGCAACGCTCAGCGCTGCCGCGAGATAGAGTCGTTCAAGCGGCATCGATCCGTCGATCCAGATCAGATAAAGCGCAATCAGCCCCACACCGGAATAGGAGAGAATTTGCCAGACTACATGAAAGCGTGCGTGTGGCGTCCATCTGGGATTGGTAGCATGCGTCTTGTTGAAATCCGCTTTGATGGTGGCCAAGCCGTAGCCGAGCGCGGTCAGAGTGAGGAGTATCCGGGCGATAGTCTGCATCAGGTCGTCCCTCCATCGACTAGGGGAGGCTGGTCGCGACTACCAGCAAAAATAGCGGCGAAGTTTCTCCAAAAGCAAATGTTCGCGTTTGGTCGCTATCGGGGGAAAGCGGAGCTTGAGTAAGCCGCGCTCGACAGGCCTGATCTATGAGCACGCGGCCTGGGAAACCCTAATTCATCCGTCGCGGCGCAGCCTCGAGCGCGCCGGTGACCGCCGCCCGCACGGCGGCGAGCGAGAGCGGCTTCGCCAGCACGTCGTGGATCAGGGCGTCGAGGCCATTTGCGCGTTCCCGCTGATCGGCATAGCCCGTCATCAGCAGGATGGTCACGGCGGGATAATCTCGGGCGGCCGCGAGCGCCAGCGCGATGCCATCCATGACCGGCATGCGGATGTCGGTGAGAAGCAGCTCGAAGCCGCCATCGTCGCGCACGAGCGCATCGAGCGCTTCCGCGCCGTCACTGGCCGTCACCACGGCGTGGCCGTCCTGCCGGAGCGCGCGGGCGAGGAGGCTGCGGATGGCTTCCTCATCGTCAGCGATCAGAATGCGCGCCATGGACGTTGCGCGCCGGCAGCGCGGTCCAGGCATAGACCTCCTGGCCGCGCCGGTTGCGAACCGAGAACCGCAGCCGCGGCACCTCGACCGCGCGCCCCGACGCGCTCGCGATCGTGCCCTCGATCACCAGCACCTGCATGCCGTCATGGCTCTCGGTCGCGGAGGTGACGTTGGCGAACGAGAGCCCGCGCAGATTGACCGGCAGGCCGAGCGCGGCATAGAGCGACGCGGTCTGCGGCACGAGCCCGACCACCTGCGCGCGCCAGCTGATCAGCGCGGCATTGAGCGCGAGCAGGGCCAGGATCGCGATCGGCAGGCGGCCGAACGACCGTCCGGAGCGCCGGCCGGCGCGGCGCGGTGCCCGGCGGGCGGCAAATGTCTCGATGTCCTCGGCGGGGACGGGATCGGTGGGCATCGTGGCGCCCGGCTCCGCGGGCGCCAGCGTCGGAGCATCGGCGATCGCCATCGGCTCTTGCAGCTCAGGGAAGGGGTCCTCGGCGACAAATTGCGACGGAGTATCCGCCATCGGTGCGTCCGGCCACATTTCGGCCGGCGCCGGCTCGGCGAACGGCTCGGGGGCTTCCGGCGCGATTGCCGCCGCTTCGGCGGGTGATTCGGCGGGAGAACTACTCGCGCCAGCGGTCGACATCTCCGCCGCGAGGGCTTCGACGTCCCGGCGATGGGCGCGAGCGATAGCGGCCAGCCCGCCGGGGTCCCGCGCGAACCAGACGTTGCGGCAGCGCACGCAACGGACCGAGCGCCCGACGGCGCCCAGCGAGGAGGCCTCGACCCGATAGGAGGTCGCGCAATTCGGACAGACGATCAGCATTGGCGAATCGAGACGAATAAGGTCGGGGCGCAACGGTAGCCGGCGTCCGTTAACGAATCGGAAACCATCGAGGGCCGGTCATCACTTTCCCCTAATCCTGCTGTCATTGGGTGGCGGGCTCGGGGCCCCCGGGCGCTTCGGGGATCAAGGGGTAGGTCCCCCGCCAATGCCCTCCGAAGCGCAGCGAGGCGGGCGAAAAAGCCCCCGCGCTGCTATAAGGCGCCCGGCTCGAGGCAGGGCAGGCCAGCCTCGGCCGGGAGGACACGCTCACCGGGGGAGTCACGTGGTTCGATTCGAGCATGTGGGATTGCGGTATGGCCTCGGAGCCGAGGTGCTGCACGACCTGACCTTCCGCGTCGATCCGCATTCGTTCCAGTTCCTCACCGGCCCTTCGGGTGCCGGCAAGACCTCGCTGCTGCGCCTCCTCTTTCTCTCGCTGCCGCCGACGCGCGGGCTGATCACGCTGTTCGGTCATGACGTTGCGACCCTGACCCAGGACGAGCTGGCAACGCTGCGACGGCGCATCGGCGTCGTGTTCCAGGATTTTCGGCTGCTTGATCACATGACGACCTATGAGAACGTCGCGCTGCCGCTGCGGGTGATCGGGCATCCCGAGGAAAACTACCGCGAAGAGGTCGTGGAGCTGCTCAAATGGGTAGGGCTGGGCGATCGCCTGTCGGCGCTGCCGCCGGTGCTCTCGGGCGGAGAGAAGCAACGGGCCGCGATTGCCCGGGCAGTCATCGCGCGCCCGCAGCTTCTGCTCGCCGACGAGCCGACCGGCAACGTCGACCCCAATCTCGCGAAACGGCTGTTGCGCCTGTTCGTCGAGCTCAACAAGTCCGGGACCTCGGTCGTCATTGCGACCCACGACATCGCGTTGATGGACCAGTTCGACGCGCGTCGTCTCGTGCTGCACGAGGGCCGTCTGCATGTCTACGACTGACGCGGCCATGAATGGAGACCGATCGCGCGCGCGCGCCGCGCCGGCCGCGCGTGCGGCCGAGCCGCTGCCGCGCTTCGAGACGCCGATCGTGCCGGAGGCGACGATTTCCAGCCGTGCCCTGATCGCGGTCGTCGCGATCATGACTTTTCTCGCTTCGATGACCATCGGCGCGGTCGTACTGGTGCGGGCGGCCGCGAACGAATGGCAATCCGACGTGGCGCGCGAGGTCACGATTCAGGTCCGCCCGGTCTCCGGTCGCGACATCGAGGCGGATGTCGCCAACGCCGCCGCCGTCACCCGCGAATATGCCGGCGTGGCCGAGGTGCGGCCCTATTCCAAGGAGGAGGCAGCGCGCCTGCTCGAGCCGTGGCTGGGCAGCGGACTTCAGCTCGACGATCTGCCGGTCCCGCGCATCATCGTGATTCGGATTGCGTCGGGAGCGGCGCCCGACCTCGCCCAACTGCGCGCCACCCTCGGCGAGCAGGTCCCCGGCGCCAGCCTCGACGATCATCGCGGCTTCGTCGACCGCATGCGCGCCATGTCAGGTGCGGTGCTGGCCGTCGGCCTCGGCGTGCTCTTGCTCGTCCTGGCCGCCACCGTTCTCTCGGTCGCGTTCGCGACCCGCGCCGCGATGGCGACCAATCGTCCGGTGATCGAGGTGCTGCATCTCATCGGCGCCAAGGACAATTTCATCTCCGGACATTTCCAGCGGCACTTCCTGAAATTGGGATTGAAGGGCGGATCGATCGGCGGCGGCACTGCCATCGCGTTGTTCGCGCTCGCCGAGCTCGCGAGCGGCCGGCTCGTTGGCGCCGGGGGCGAGCAGTTCGCGGCCTTGTTCGGCAGCTTTTCGATCGGACCGCTGGGCTACGTCGCGGTGCTGGCGCAAGTCGGTCTGATCGCCTTCGTCACCGCCGCCACCTCGCGCCATACCGTGAACCAGACAATCGAAACGATTCACTAGCAAATTCAGCAAATTCTTGACGCTGGCCCTTGCCTCCGGGCGGTCGAATTTTGCGGTATGATCTCGGAGAGTGGACGAGATAAATGCAGACGGCCGGATCCAACACCGATGACGGGGCCGCCGGGGCGCCTTGTGCGAAGCCGCCGGCTCGCGCTTCCCGGCGGCTGTTGCGCAGCGTCGGCCGGTCGACCGTCAAGCTCTTCGCGGCAGCGGCAGCGCTGCTCGGGCTCGGATTCCTATGGTTCATCTGGCGGGTGCCGGCCGCTGAAATCCCCCTCGACCGCAATGCGGACGGCATTGTTGCGCTCACCGGCGGCGCCTCGCGCATTGCCGACGCCATCGAGCTGCTGGCGTCGGGCCGCGGCAAGCGGTTGCTGATCAGCGGCGCCAACCGGGCGACCAATTCCAACGAGATCTCGCGCCTCAATCCGGAGTTCGAGCGTTGGGTGCGCTGCTGCGTCGATATCGACCGCTCCCTCAATACCCTCGGCAATGCCGTCGAGACCAAGCGCTGGGCCGAAAGCCGCGGCTTTCGCTCGCTCATCGTGGTGACGTCGAACTATCACATGCCACGCGCGCTTGCCGAGCTCGCGCATCAGCTCCCCGACGTCGTGCTCGTGCCGTTTCCGGTAGTCGCGGACCGTCAGCGCTCCGATAAATGGTGGCCAGGCGGCGCCAGGGCACGCCTGATGTTGACCGAATACGTCAAATATCTTTACGCCAAGCTTCGCATGGGGGTGAACCCGGCCGCCGGCGCCGGGGCGGGAGGCTAGGCCCACCCGCCCTGGCTGCTCGTACCGGCGCTGAGTATGATCGGAGGCGGTGCAACAAGGTCGGCAGTGCCGGGTCGAGCCCGAGCGCGGCGGCCGCGACAAAGTCCCTCCCGCATGGGCCCGGTCGTGCTCGTTTTTCGCTCCGTCGTCTTCAACGTCCTGTTCTATGTGAACCTGTTCGTGCTGCTCATCGCGGCGCTGCCGACCCTGGCAATGCCGCGTTGGGGAATCCTCGCGGTCGCCAGGTTCTGGGCGCGCGCGAATCTCTGGCTGCTGCGCGCCGTCTGCGACGTCAGCGTCGAGTTCCGCGGGATCGAAAAGATTCCGCCGGGCCCGCTGCTGGTCGCCTCCAAGCACCAGTCGCTGTGGGAGACCTTCGCGCTGCTGCTGATCTTGCCGGACCCCGCCTACATCATGAAGCGCGAGCTGATGTGGATCCCCTTCTTCGGCTGGTACAGCTGGAAGGCCGCCATGATCCCGGTCGATCGGACGAAAGGCTCGCAGGCGCTCGCCGAGATGAATGCCTACGCGCGCCGGGAGGCTCAGCGCAATCGCCAGGTCATCATCTTTCCGGAAGGCACGCGCCGGCCTGCCGGCGCCGAGCCGAAATACAAATACGGCGTCGTCCATCTCTACAAGGAGATGGGCGTTCCCTGCCTTCCGGTCGCGCTGAATTCCGGCCTGTTCTGGCCGCGGCGATCGCTGCGCCGTTATCCTGGCACGGTTCGCGTCGAGGTGCTTGATCCGATTCCGCCGGGTCTCGACCACCAGGCATTCTTCGAGCGGCTGCAGCGCGACGTCGAAGCCGCGACCATGCGTCTGGTCGCCGAAGGCGAGCGCGAGCTCGCCCGCAACGGGCTGCCGAACACCTCGCTCGCGCCTTCACCGTGAGGCCGTGCGGGCGAGCGGCGTCGCGAGCGCCTCGTGCCCCGTCGACAGCCGCTCGGCCAGCAGATGCAGTTCGGTCTCGCGATAGCCGAGCTGCTCCAACGCGCCGACCGTCGCGATCACGTAGTCTCGGTTCGCGCCGGACTGGCCATGGCCTTGACGCACGTGATGCAATTGCCGATCGAGCGATAGCCGCCCGGCATATTGCGCATGGCCGCGGTCGACCATGTAGCAGAGCGCCGGCACCCGCCGTTCGGGATCGTGCTTGAGCCAGATCGGCCGAATGCATTCGCGGTAGACGGAGGTCACCTGCTCCCGGACGCGCAGATAGGCGATGGTGCCCGCGCGCTCGCTCGCCGCCACGCGATAGGCGATGCCGCGGCAGGTGCCGCCGTGATCGAGCCCGAGCACCAGACCCGGTCGCTCGGGCGTTCCGCGGTGGACGAAGGAATAGACGCAGAGCGCCCGATGCGCCCCGATCAGCCGCGCCTCGAGGCGCTCGACAAAGGGAAAGTCGGGCCGCCACATCAGCGAGCCATAAGCGAACACCCAGAGGTCTTCGGCGGCGTGGGCGGGATTGGGGTCCATGCTGTTCGGCGGTCGCGGCTGATCTCATCCGGGCTCGAGCCGGCCGTCCTGATATCATCGGGGCCTTGGAATCTCCATCGCCGATCGATAATCCACCCTCCGACCGGCGGATCGTAAGTTTCGCGGGCGACGCCAGCGAAAAGTGAAAGAGTCGGCGGCGCGGGGCGACTTCGAAACGCCGTAATCGGCGTCTCCGGATGGGCCCCCGCAGCCACGAGTCCCGGCAACACCAGAGCGTCAGCCATGTCTCACGTCCCCCGCTTCGCGGCGAGCCTCGGCCGCCGGCGGTTGTTTCTCGCGGCCGCCCTCACCGCATTGCTGGCCGCCGGCTGGACCGGCCTGTGGTTCTATGCCGCCGCGCGCGCGAAGGCCGAGATGGCGACCTGGCGCCAGCGCGAAGCTGTGGCCGGGCGGCTCCAAGACTGCGCATCGGTGTCCGTCGGCGGCTATCCGTTTCGCATCGAGGTGCGCTGCGGTGGGGCCAGGTTCGAGCTCGAGGGGACGCCGACGCTCGAATTGCGGCTCCCGCTCCTCCTGGCCGCGGTTCAAGTCCATGACCCGAGGCTGCTGGTCGGCGAGCTCACGGGGCCGCTCGAAATTTCCGAGCCGGGCCGGCCGCCGAGCTACGTCGTCGGTTGGAGGCGCGGGCAAGCGAGCGTCCGCGGCTTGTCGCCCGCGCCGGAGGGCGTGTCGCTCGTGCTCGAGGCATTGGCCGTCCGCGATCCCGGCATCGGCGGCGACGCGATCAGGGCGCGACGAATGGAGCTCGCTGTCCGCCGGGCGTCGAGCTCCACCCCCGATCGGCCGCTGACCGAGATCGTGCTGCGCCTTGATGCCGCCGTCGCCGACAAGCTCCATCCGCTGGCGGCACAGCCGATCGATGCCGATGTCGCGGCGGTGCTGCGCGGCGTCGACGACGCCTCGCCCAAGCCTTGGCCGGTGCGATTCAAGGAATGGCAGGCGCGCGACGGGGAGATCGAGATCGTCAAGGCGCGCGTCGCGCAGGAGGACGTGATCGCGGTGGGCGCCGGCACGCTCAAGCTCACCCCGCGCGGAGGCCTCGACGGCAACCTCGAGGTGACCGTGGTCGGCATCGAGAAAGTGCTCAAGATGCTCGATGTCGAGCGCATCATGTCGGACGGACAGATCGGGGCCACGCTGAGCGCCCTCGACCGGTTGATCCCGGGGCTCGGCGGGATCGCCCGCCAGAACGCGGCGCCGGGCCTGATCGCGGCGCTTGGCCGACGCACGGTGCTCGAGGACAAGCCGGCGCTGACGTTTCCACTGCAATTTGCCGACGGTACGGTCTTTTTCGGGCCGTTTCCGGTGGGCGAGGTGCCGCCGCTGTTCTGAGCCCGGGAACGCGGTGGGTCGCCTGCGCGTTTTAGGGATCGACCGATGGAGGCAACCATGCAGACCGACACGTTGACCCAAAAACCCCACAGTCTGATCGCCAGCGACCGCGTCGAGGGCACGCCGGTCCGTCGCTCCGACGGCGAGAAGATCGGCACCATCGAGCGTCTTATGATCGACAAGCTCAGCGGCAACGTCGCCTATGCCGTGCTCGCTTTCGGCGGATTCCTCGGCATGGGGCAAAAGCATGCGCCGGTGCCCTGGGCCCGGCTCACTTACGATCGCGCGCTTGGCGCCTATCGTCTCGATCTCAGTGAGGACGAGTTGCGGCACGCGCCGTCGTTCCCTGCCGGCGAGGAGTTCGACTGGGGCGACCGCAGCCGCGAAGTCGAGATCCACAATTACTATCGCGTGCCGCCCTATTGGGGCGCCTATTAGCGTTATTGGCGTCGCGACCTTTGTGCTGCGGGTATCTCGCGAGCCGGCTTGCTACCCGGCCCGCGACGTAGCATTGCCCGAGGAGGCCCGACCACGCCTTCACGCCGTACCTTCCTGCGGTCGGCTGTTGCAGTATCGGCGGCGCTGTATCGCTTCGAGGCAGGGATGACTTTGCACGACGTCGATGACGCAACGCCTCGCAGGACGGGCGAGGCGATGATAAGGTCGTTTTGCTGAGCGGTTGCTCACGCGAGCAAAAGTCGCTCTCATCATGCACCGATCGCAGCTCGGGCCGGAATCGAACCGGCGAGCTGCGAACGCGGAGGCATCGATGGCCCGAGAGGATAACCTGCCATGGATCTGACGGTGGTGGCCTACGCGACGCTTGGACTCTCATTGTTCGTGTCTGCGATCAAAATGGGCAACTGGATCCTCAACGCCAATCCGCGGGCGATCATCAATGCGGGACGGTGGGCCTTGATCGCGCTTGCGGTTCTCGCCCTGGTGGTCTTGTCGTGGCTCATCGTGACCGACCGGTGGACGTCCGCGATGATGCTTGCGGCCTTCATGCTGCCGGTATTCGTGCAGGCCGTGCCGCGCTGGCGCGTGCTGGTTGGTCCGCTCAACGCCATGAGGGGCGGCTTTCCTCCCGTCGCCCCGGATCTCGGCGCCAGCATCGCACCTGGCCGCTTCTCGACGGCGCACGCCCCGGCGGATCCTGAGCTGGTGCGGCAGTCTATTGCCGTGTTGAGGACCTACCTGGAGCAAACCGGATCGCAGATCGAACACGAGCCCGCCGACGCGCGTTTCGCGAGCGGAGCGGTGAAAGGGGCTGACGACGGGCGCCGACGGATATCGACGGAGGAGGCGCTCGATGTCCTGGGGCTCGAGCCGACCGCGAGCGCACAGGAGATCAGAGACGCGCACCGCCGCCTCGCGCAAAGAGTCGATCCTGAGCTCGGCGGTACGCGTTACCTCATCATGAAGATCAACGAGGCCAGGGACGTTCTCCTCGGAGAATAGGTTCCACTCGTCCCGGGGAGCGAGATGGCGCGACGCCGGCACGATCGTTGGCTGCTGATCCGGTTGGCCGCGCAGAACGTCGGGCGCCGTCGGCTGCGAGCAATCTTCCTCGGCGTCGCCGTGATGCTCGGCGTGGGCATCGGCTTTGCCAGCTTCGTTGCCGGTTGGGCGTTGCGCGAGGGTATCGCGCGGAGCTTCTCACGCATGGGTGCCGACCTCGTCGTCGTCCCGCGCGCGACCTTGGTGAACATCACCGCAAGCCTGCTCACAGTGCAGCCGACGGAGGAGACCTTGGCCGCCAATCTGGCCGAGCGAATTGCCGCGCTCCCCGGGGTCGCCCAAGCGGCGCCGCAACGCATCGTCCCGGCGCTGGTCGAGGGGCACAACGTCAATCTGATCGCGTTCGATCCCACACGCGACTTTTCGATCCTGACCTGGCTGGAGGAGCGCCAGCCCGGACCGGTCGAGGGCCTGATCGCCGGCGGCGGTCTTGTTGCCCGGCTCGGCGAGACGCTCAGCGTCTGCGGGATGCCTGTGCGCATGTACGGTCGACTCGCGAAGACGGGCGTCGGTCCGTTCGACGAGTCCTATTTCCTCAGTTTCGGTGCGCTGGCGGATATCGTTTCGTTCTGCCGTGCGTCGGACGCGCGAACCGCCGGCAAGCCGGCGGCCTCGGCGAAGGCGGACGACGTGCCGCCGGTCGCCGGTATGAACCATGCCGACGTCTGTTCGCCAGACCTGCCGCTCGACCGTGTGTCAGCCGTCCTGCTGCAGTTGTCGCCTGGAGCAAAGGTGGAAGAGGTCAAGTTCGGTCTTGCCCGGCTTTCCGACATCAAAATCGTCGAGGGCAACAGCGTGCTCACCTCCTCACGGCAGGCGCTGAGCACGCTCCTCATCGGCATTGCCGCCTTCACTGCGTTCCAGCTCGCTGCTTTGCTGATCCTGGTATCGTTGTTGTTCTCGGCGATCGTCCAGGAACGCTACCGCGAAGTCGGCCTATTGCGGGCAATGGGGGCGAAGCCCGATCAGGTAATGACGATCATTCTCGCGGAAGCGGCCATCATCACCGGCTTTGGCGGCCTCGCCGGTCTCGGCTTCGGCATCGCCGTGCTGCTGATGTTCGCCCGCTCGCTCGGCTTCTATTTCGGCCTGCTCGGCGTCCCGTTCTCCTGGCCGCCGCCCGCGGTCCTGCACGTCGGCGCGATCCTGGCGATCGTGTTCTCGGCAATCCTCGGTCTCGTCGGCGCCTTTCTGCCGGCATGGCGGGTGCGTCGAATGGCGCCCTATGCACTCATTCAGAGGGACGGGCGGTGACTCTGTCGGCGCAATCGCTGACCAAGCGATACGGCGGCGCTCCAGGGTACGAGGCCGTGCGCGGCGCCAGTCTCGAGTTGCGGGCCGGCGAGTTTGTCTCGATCGTCGGCCGATCCGGTTCGGGCAAGTCGACCCTGATGGCCATGCTCGGCGCGTTGACCAGGCCGACCCAAGGCAAGCTGTCGCTCGACGGCGCCGACGTCTGGGCCCTTTCGGAAACGGAATTGGCAACCTTCCGCTGCCGCCAGGTCGGCTTCGTCTTCCAGTTCCCGAGCCTGCTCTCGAACCTGACCGCAGTGGACAACGTCGCGGTTCCGGCGCTGCTCGGTCGCACCATGGCCCCGCCGGAGGCCTACGCGCGCGCGTACGATTTGCTCGCCCGCGTCGGCCTGGCGGACCGCGCCGATGCCTATCCCGGCAGCATGTCCGGCGGCGAGCAGCGCCGGGTGGCGATCGCCCGCGCGCTCGTAAATTCGCCGCCTCTGTTGCTCGCCGACGAACCGACGAGCGACCTCGATGAGGACACCGAAACCGACATCATCGACCTGCTCCAGCAGTTGCAGCGGACGGAATCTTTCGGCTTTGTCCTCGTCACCCACAATCTGGCGCTCGCCAAGCGTGCGCAGCGGACCTACGAGATGCGCCAAGGCATCCTCGCGGCGACCGATCTGCCGGAGGTCGTGGTCGAAGCGCAACGTCAACGGCGCTTCGGACCGGCCGAGGTCCGTCCCGAGCCGAAGCCGCCGGTGGCGGCGCGGCCGCCCATTCGCCTCGGCGGGAATCTGTGGCGCGGCCTGCAGACCTTCCTGCTGGCGGGGACGGTGATCTTCGCGGGCATTCTGCTGGCTGACTTCGGGATCGAGAAATATCAGGAGATGCGGGTTCGGGAGCGCGCGGCACGGATCGCGGCGTTGCGGCACATGGCGCTCAATAGCCTTCGGGGCGATGTCCAATCGGTCACCGACCTCGGCGATGGGCGCTATGAGTTGACAACCTATCTGCAGAATGTCGGCGCCGACCAGCCGATTTATGTCATGTCGCCGGACATGCGCGCCTACGTTCAGGTCAGAACGGCATGGCAGGAAGTACCGATGAAGCCCAGCGACGAGAGCTTGGGCGGCGTGCGCAAGATCGAGGGCAAGCAGACCTATCGCTATCTGGTCGATGCTCGGGTCAACGACTTCGCGCAGTTGCTTCCCAACTACATGCACGTGCGCTTCTCCGGCACGATGCTGGTCAGCCCGAGCAGCCTGCCGAAGGACGACGTATTCGAGCGCAAGGACAATTACTACGTTTACCTCAAGCCATCCGACGTGACCGACGAGGTCGTCTTGAGGCGGATGCGGTTTTCCGGCAAGCCGCCGGTGTGGATTCCAATGCCGCCGCACTGAGGTGCCGATGGTTTCCGGATTATCGGTCGGAACCCGATTCGCCTGAGCGACGCATTGTTGTGATATAGTCGCTGGCCGCCTACGGGAAATGGAGGAGCTGGGCCATGTCTGACGGGCGCAAGCCGAAACACAAAGACGCCGCGGAGGATGTACGTCTTCCGAATATGAAGTTGGATGTCCGGAACGAGACAGAGGGTACGCCGCTTGGGCCGCTTAGTCCTGAGCAGATCTATCTCAGGCGCAAGGCGGAGGTGACGCGTCAAGACAACGAAGAGTTTTCGCAATATCTGCAGGAAAAAAGCGCACGCGATCAGCAACAAAGGCTGCGGCCCGCCGATCCGCCGCAAACGGTGCCGACGAAAGTCAATCGGCGGACCCTCCTGACCTGGGCCGCCGGCACCGCGGCGGTCGGCGAGGCGGTCACGCTGGGCTATCCGCTGGTCACCGGCCAGAGCATCCCGGACCATGGGCTCAGGCACGGCGGCGCCACCTATGCCGAAGCCCAGCGCCATCCTATTGATCGCGAATTGGTCAATCCGCAAGCCGATATCGGCGGCAGGCGCTTCGGCGACTGGGTTCTGTTGATGCCGACCAAGCTCGGCGGCGGCACTTATGCCGTGAACCTCAATACCGGCCGGGCGCTCGCCTGGATTTCATACTGGAATTATGGCGACTACAACCCGATCTCGCATCACCTCTGTGCCTTCCCGAGCGCCGACCCGGCGAAGGGCTTCGAATGGGTCAACAGCACCCAGGGAGGCAAGAATTCGCTGATCTACGGTATCCCGACCAACATCGAAACGCCGGCCGAGGGGTTCAATATTTACCGCGTCCGGTATGACGGCGCCCAAATGGAGTTGATGGAAAACGTCGCGGAAACCACGGGCCTTGGACTTGGCGTCCACGTGACCATCGATCCCAAGACCGCCGAGCGCTATTTCGTCACCGACGGACAGAAGGACATCGCGGCCTGCTTCGACCGGCGGACCTCGCGGGTCATCGCGGCGCTCAAATACGACTGGGTGCCCAACGTCCGCAATCTGGCCGAGGGCTGGAAAAAGGGCGGCGTCCTCAAGATATCCAAAATCCATCCCGATCGGGCGACCGGCAAGTACGATTACCTCGGCACCAAGGGTCAGAAGATCGAATGGGAGATGGTGCCGATGGGCGAGTTGTTCGTCGAGGAGGGAACGATTCCCGGCGACGATATCCACAGTCTCTGCGGGGCCGACGGCACCATCTGGCATCCGACCGGCAGGTGGGCGTCCACCGTCGTCAGGTTGTGCGGGGGCCAGGTGATCCTTGATGCCGAGAAGAATTTCGAGCCGGTCGCCTTCCTCCAATTCAACAAGGACGCGCCGAACCAATACCCGATCACCAAGATCGACGACGATCATTGGCAGGTCACGTTCGACCAGATCTTCTCGCCCGGCCACGAGGTCGGGTTTTCCCCCGATGGCCGATTCCTGTGCATGATGAACAATCTGCGCGAGAACAATTGCTCCGTCTTCGATTCAAGCGACCCCGATCCGCGCAATTGGAAAAAAGTCGCGCATATCGAGGATCCGTTGTGGCGCGGCAAATATCCAAATCCATTTCACATGGTGTTTTCCATGGACAGCTCCAAGCTCTATCTTTCGATCCTTCACCCCTCTCCGGCCACCAGCGGCGTGATGGTCGTCGATACCAACACCTGGACGATCAAGAAGGAGATCCAGGGCATCGGGCCAGACATGCAAACCCTGGCGATTACCTATGACGGCAAATACGTGGTCGGCGTGTTCAGCGGTTTCCAGCGGCTATCGAGCGGGATTGCCTTCATCGACGCGGAGACCGACGAGTTGGTCGGCATCTGGCCGAGCAATGGCGGCCACCACGACTGCGTCATCATTCCAAGGACGCTCGAGCACATGAAGCATACGAGGTCGTGCACGCTTTAAGAGAGGAAGGAATGGATGGTGCATTTCGTGAATTACCGGCTCGAGCTCCGACGGGCCGACGGCATGCGGGCGCGCGAGGTCAACGACTGGGTCCTGGGACGATCCAGCATCGCGGGCCGTCACGCTTACCCGAGAGGACTTCGGCACCTTGCAAGCGAGTGTGCCGCTCAATCTCGCGCAACGCCGCCTCAGCCACGCACGGATCAGCACGACGGCAATTTACGCCGAGGGCAGCAGACCGGAGGAGGTGGCCCTCGCGGAGCGTTTTGGAACTTGAACGAAGACAAATCTCCCATACAGCCGCCACGTTGAGCCAGCAGCGTTTCATCAACAGCCCCAATTGATTGACACGCCTAGAAATGGCAGTTTTGCGCATACTGTCCGGGTACCGCAAGTCGCAGAAGTGCCGCGATAATCGGATATTCCGGGTTCACTCATTTTTACCGCGTGCGAAACGGAGGCAAATCCCTTAGCCTAGCCGAATCTTGCACCAGGCCAGACAAAGTTGCCAGCCGAACCGGATAACCGCCGCCATTACATGGACTACGCACCGTGACCGAGCCGCCGATTTCCCTCGCAAAGGCGCATGCCGAGCTTGGTTGGCCGAAGCCAGAGGACATCAAACGGCCTCCTGGCGCGGGCGCTGGCGTATTTGCCACACTTGCGCGCGACAAAATCGGGCGAGCGCTCGCTCACTTCGAAGATGCACGCGACGCGGAAGTTGGCATACTTGCAATTGACCTCGGAACCGCGACCACGGAACCGCCACTCAGCATTGTTGTCGAATTTCAGCGAGAAGTCAGCGATGCAACGTTGCGCGAACTCCAACGGTTGGCTTGGAATTTCTCCCACAGTCCGGCGGTAATAACGATAGAGCCCGGATTGCTGCGTGTCTGGAGTTGCTGCGAGCCGCCCAATCCGAAGCGACCACTGACTGACTTTGTAGTTCATCAGATTGATCCGCCGGACTTAATCGAAGCAAGAACACACACACTAGAGCGCCTCGCTGCACGTGCGCTGCACTGGATTAATCTGGTCTCGGGTGAATTTTTTCGCCAACGCGCCTTGCGCTTCAATCGCGACGGCCGCGCCGACCGGATGCTATTGGGTAATCTCCGCCATATCCGTGATAAACTCGATGAAGCTGGTCTGAAAGATGACGATATCTGCCACGATTTGCTTGCCAGAATTATCTTCGTCCAATTTCTATTTGATCGCAAGGACTCTGACGGCAATGCAGCATTAACACCCGCGAAGTTGGTGCGCCTGCATGCCGAAGGCGTCTTACGCCATCCACATGCGAACTTTGCGAGTATTCTCGCCGACTTCGACGAAACATACCGGTTATTTGACTGGCTCAACGAACGATTTAATGGAGATCTCTTTCCAGGAAAAGGAGACACGCCGACGGCACGCTCGCGTGGCTGGGCAGCGGAAAAGAGAATTGTGACTAAGCGCCATCTTGCCCTTCTGGCAGATTTTATTAGTGGCAACTTCGACATGCCTAGCGGACAGGGCTCCTTATGGCCGCAATATGCCTTCGATGTCATTCCGCTTGAATTCATCAGCAGCATCTACGAGACGTTCGTGACTAAACGAGCTGCCAAGGAGGGCATCTTTTACACACCACCACACCTCGTTGATTTTGTACTCGACCGAGTACTCCCCTGGAATGGCGAGAATTGGGATATCACAATCCTCGATCCGGCTTGTGGGTCGGGAATCTTCTTAGTCAAAGCTTTCCAACGCTTGGTTCACCGTTGGAGGCGGGCTCATCCTGGCCAACAGATTCGTGCAGAAACACTGCGACGATTGTTGGAACGAAACCTTTTCGGTGTGGACAAGGATCCCCATGCTGTTCGCGTTGCTTGTTTCAGCATCTACCTCGCAATGTGTGACGAGATTGATCCTCGGTACTATTGGACACAGGTCATATTTCCCGACATGCGCGATCGCCGGCTCGTCAGCACAGATTTCTTCACCGAAGACCATCCTGGATTCCGAACGGCGGCAGACGCTGGCGCTTATCATTTCGTCGTCGGTAACGCGCCCTGGGGCGAGAATGTCTCGACGGACGCAGCCCGTCGGTGGGCGGCTTCCAATCACTGGGCTATCGCCAATAAGGACATTGGAACGCTGTTTCTGGCAAAGGCGGCTCGATTGCTCAGCCCTGATGGCCAGGTAGCGATGATCCAGTCAGCGAACTCGCTACTATTCAACCGCGGCGGTAAGGCAGTCGCTTTCCGGAAACAGCTATTCACTACCTACAGTGTCGAGGAGGTCGTTAATCTGTCGGCACTGCGGTTCAAGATTTTCAAGCGCAAGGCACACGCGAGGAAGACGTCAGTCGCACCGATCTGTATTGTCGTGCTCAATGGAACCCTGCCAAGCTCGGCCCACCGCATTGCTTACGTCAGTCCGAAACAGATTGAACAACTCGTTGACGAATTAGAGATTGTTATTGAACCACAGGACCGGCGGTGGCTCACGACCAAGGAGGCAGCCGTCGATGCGACTGCGTGGACATCGTCGATGTGGGGCGGCAGTCGGGACCGTGCCTTCCTTGCGCGACTGCAATCCTATTGCAGCCTCGCCAAGCCTCCAATCGGCTACATCGTAAATTCCCGAAAAGGAATCGTCCTTGGCGATGAAGGAAAGATCCAGCCGCAGCTAAGGGACATGCGGATGCTCGACAGCGACCGCTTCCCCGGCGACTCTTTGCTGTATGTCGATACGGCGGCTCTCCCAAAGGTCGCGGAGGTTCGAACCGACGCTCAAGACTCGACAGACTTCACAGCATTTTCCTGGCCGCAACTCATTATAAAGAAGGGTTGGCAGCAGACAGCGTCGCGGTTCCAAGCACGCCTCACATACTCAACCCGAAAAGAGGGCGCGCTTTGTACGCAGAGTTACGTTACGGTTCATGTGCCGGCCTCGCAGAAGGAACTGTTGGGCGCTGCATGCCTATCATTAAACAGCATGTTCGCGACCTACTACCTTCTGCTGACAAGTGGTCGGTTCGCAAGTTATCGCCCCGAGGCGCTAGTCTTGGAGTTATTGGCTGTCCCCTTGCCACCACCGCGACCTGACTTACTCGATGACATTGTCAGCCAAAAGGACGTCGATACCCGAGTCGCGGAAGCCTTCGGTTTCAAGGATGCCGAGAGAGTTCTGATTGAAGACCTATTCCATTACACACTGCCGGATTTTCAGGGCGACCATCGGTCTCCGGGGCGACAGCGAACTGCTCGAAAGGAGAATCGTGCAAATGAGCCACAACTTACTGCGTACTGCACGTACTTTGTACGGGTTTTGAAAGCTGGATTTGGCCGCGACAAATCTATAAAGGCAACCATCTTTCAGGAAGAAGAAAAAAACGCATGGTTACCCTACCGTCTTGTAGCCTTTGAACTTGCAGGGATACCAAATGAGAGCATCAAGATTGTGCGCATGAAGCTGCCGCTCTTACTTAGCGAATTCACCAAACTCGATCACCGTCGGCGGGAAGGCTCAACGGGGGGCAGCATTTATCAACACCGAACCGCACGAATTTACGAGACCTTAAATGGCACTCCGACGGTATTCATCGTCAAGCCCGACATGCACCGCTATTGGACGCGCAGCGCAGGATTGAGCGATGCCGATGAGGTCGCGTTAGACCTTTTTCGCTGGCAGCAAGCAATCGCATCGTCGGAGGTTGCGTGACAACGAAATTACCTGCTTCAGGAAAAAGTGGATGGCCGGATGCCGCGTTTCTCGCATTGATCGCCGCGTGGACGCGCGACCAAGCAGACATCTTGCTTGGTTTTGTATGGGCTGCATACGATTCTATGCTGGCCGACATGCCTGCCGTTGACTGCCGCGATCTTGAGCGCAGCATCACGCAGCTGCTGGAACCGAGGATCGACAAAGCGATGACTGGAGATGAACCCTTTTATATACAGCACGGGTCCTTCGAACACGAGACCATGTCTTCGCCGCCAGCGCAACCACCCGCTTATG